>Ga0187819_10000042_pt1 | contig 55829 bp, 48 predicted proteins | sample NC_wetland_sal_i_15_FD_132411 | JGI IMG/M metagenome (GOLD analysis project Ga0187819, IMG submission 132411) | Wetland sediment microbial communities from Neuse River Estuary, North Carolina, USA - SO4_4 | ecosystem: Environmental > Aquatic > Freshwater > Wetlands > Sediment | place: USA... | reverse complement strand
TTCAAGCGGTCCCGTTCTCGTTGGCTCAAAGCGATTCGCTCCGTCTCCATGGGCCCCTCGGCCATCCATGAAAGCGGACATTTCTACTTTGCACAAACCGGACATTCTCACTTTGCGGCGACAAAGCAGTCTGTCTTCGTTGACTTGTCTTCAGACAGAACCTAAGATGAGCGCCAAATGGGGGACTCCGATACACTCATCGGAACTACGCTTTCGCACTACCGCATCCTGGAGAAGGTTGGCAGTGGAGGGATGGGTGAGGTCTACAAAGCCGAGGATCTCGAGCTCGGCCGCTTCATCGCACTCAAGTTCCTTCCCGATCAACTGGTCCACGACCCGCAAGCAACGGAGAGGTTTCGCCGTGAAGCGCGAGCCGCCTCCGCGCTGAACCATCCCAATATCTGCACCATCTACGAAATTGGAGAGGTCCGCAGCCGGTATTTCCTAGCGATGGAGTTCCTTGAGGGGCAAACGCTGCGGGACCGCATCGGAGGCAAACCCCTCGGACTAGACGAACTTCTCGATTTTTCCGTGCAGATTGCCGATGGGCTCGATGCAGCGCACTCCCAAGGCATCATTCATCGCGACATCAAGCCCGGGAATATCTTTGTCACGCATCGCGGCCACATTAAAATCCTCGATTTTGGCCTCGCCAAGCTTACCAACGATCACTATCGAGTCCCCGAAGGTGCCGGAGCCTCTACCCTTCCCACGGTGGTCGACGCTAGCCATGACTTCCTTACTAGCCCCGGCGCGACCGTCGGCACGATTGCCTACATGTCTCCCGAGCAGGCACGCGGTGACCCCCTTGACCCGCGCACCGATCTATTCAGCTTTGGTACGGTTCTCTATGAGATGGCCAGCGGTCAGAGACCGTTCGATGGCCAGACTTCTGCTGCATTGTCCGATTCCATCCTCCATGCTTCGCCGAGTCCCCTTTCCTCGGCAAATCCCCTCATCTCCTCCGAACTGGACCGCGTCGTCCGGAAGGCCCTTGAGAAAGCCCCTGAGAAACGCTTCGCTTCTGCGGCAGACATGCGCGCGAAGTTGCAGAGCATACGCCAGCAGCGTCTGATCGAATCCAGCACCTCCGTCCCGATCACCAGAGTTGTCCGCAAGCCGTCCTTTGTCTTCGGAGCGCTTGTCGTGCTAGCCATAGCGGCCATCTCGGCAGGCCTTCTCTACCGGCACTACGCGCGGATTCGCTGGGTACATGAGGTTGCCCTGCCGGAATTGAGGGAACTGGCACTGAACAGAAACGGCGTGGCTTTTTACCGGCTGGCCCAGCAAGCGGAACGCTACAGCCCCGGCGATCCCGCTTTGAAACAAGTGGAAACGGAGAATCTTTGGCCTACTCCCGTCCTCACAACACCGCCAGGGGCCGACTTATTTTTTCGAGGGTATCGCGACAATCAGGGGAAGTGGGAACTTCTCGGCAAGACGCCCATGGAAAATTTGCTGTTGATTGATGCGCAATACGCCATGAAGCTGGTCAAAGACGGATATGAACCAGTCGAAGTCACCAGCGAGTACGGTGCAAAAAGTATCATTCTCGATCCGGTTGGCACGCTTCCGAAGAACATGGTGCACATCCCGCCAGGGGAAGTCACTGTGGCCGGAAATTCGCCAATGCACTTGGATGATTTCCTGATCGACAAGTACGAGGTCACAAATCTCGAATTTAAGAAATTTATCGATGCGGGCGGATACCGCGAACCCAGATATTGGAAATTCCCTTTCATCAAAGACGGCCACCAGCTCACCTTCAATCAGGCCGTTGCTCTTTTCGTGGACAAAACCGATCGTCCCGCACCTTCGACCTGGGACCTCGGCAATTTCCCGGCTGGCCAGGAAAATTATCCCGTCAGCGGCGTGAGCTGGTACGAAGCTGCCGCATACGCCGAATTCGTCGGCAAGAACCTCCCCACGGTCTACCACTGGCACCACGCCGCCAGCATGGCTGAGCATTCCGACATTCTCGAAACCAGTAATTTTTCCGGGAAAGGCCCAGCCCCGGTCGGCAGCTATGCGGGGCTTGGACCTTACGGCACCTACGACATGGCCGGCAATGTGAAGGAGTGGTGCTTCAATTCTGACGGAAGCCGCCGGTATATTTTGGGAGCAGATTCGACGGAGCCCAAATACATGTATGAGGAACCCGACGCGCGTCCAGCGCTCGATCGTTCCGCGAGCAACGGCTTTCGCCTTGTAAAATATCTCAGGCCAGGACCTCTTCCGGAAGCACAGACCTCATCGGTCAGCTTTCAGAGTATCGACTACCGCAACGCGAGGCCGCTTCCCGATGCTGTTTTCCGCATCTATCGAGGACTCTATTCCTACGATCAAACACCTCTGGACGCAAAGATAGAATCGGTCGACGATAGTTCCCCCTATTGGCGCCGAGAGCGCATCTCGTTCAAGGCCGCCTACAATAACGAACGGGTGATCGCATTTCTGTATCTGCCGAAAAACGTCTCGCCGCCGTATCAAACCGTGGTGCATTTCCCAGGGTCAGAGGCTGCGGATTTTCATACTTTCACCGACTTGAATTTGTTTAACCTGGACTTCCTGATGAAGAGCGGCCGCGCAGTGCTCTTTCCCGTGTACAAGGGGACCTATGAGAGGATCACACACCGTACCACTGCTGGCTCGAGTGAAGAGCGGGATGAAACGATTCAGCGATCCAAAGATTTGCGGCGCTCCTTGGACTACCTCGAGACTCGCTCCGATATCGACCACGAGCGTCTCGCTTTCTACGGCTTTAGCTGGGGTGGCGTCGAAGGTGCGATTTCCCTGGCCCTCGAATCCCGATTCAAGACCGCGGTCCTGGCCGATGGAGGATGCGATTCCGACAGGACATTGCCGGAGGTTGATCCCATCAACTTCGCGCCGAACATCAAGATCCCGCTTCTAATGATCAATGGGCGATACGACTTTGTGATTCCTTTCGAAACCTGTCAGCAGCCTTTTTTCCGCCTTCTGGGCACGCCAGCCGTGGACAAGCGTCAGGTCCTGCTGGAATCCGGCCACGGCCTCCCCTTCACGCCCTGGTTTAAGGAAACACTCGATTGGCTCGATCACTATCTCGGCCGTGTGAAGTAATTAGCGGATCCACGCCCCATTCCTTTTGGGTAAATCTGCGCTCGCCGGGCGCCCCAGGGCGTCGACTTTACGCCTTGGGATTTTGATTTCAGACCCCCACAACATCCTCGCCCCAAACCACCTGCTCCCAAGGTCTTCTCGTTGACTTGCGTTCTGGCACAACCTAAGATGAGCGCGAAATGTCGGAACCCGCGTCTTTGGTCGGCCAGACCGCATCCCCCACTACCGCATTATCGAAAAACTTGGCGGCGGCATGGGCGTCGTGTATATCCTACATGTCTCCCGAGCAGGCATTAGGAAAAGAGCTCGATGCCCGCACTGACTTGTTTTCCTTCGGTGTCGTGCTCTTTGAGATGGTTGCCCGCAGACGTCCGTTTGAGGGCAACACCTCCGCCGCTGCTTTCGATGCCCTTCTTCATAAGGAGCCTCTTCCGGTGACGCGCCTCAATCCGGAGGTGCCCGTCGAGCTGGAAAGAACGATCAACAAATTGCTCGAGAAGGATCGCCAGCTTCGGTATCAGTCTGCGGCAGAGTTGCGCGCTGACCTGAAGCGGCTCAGACGTGATTCGGAATCGGGACGATCCGCGGCTGTCGGCACAGCGGCCGTCGCAGCATCGGGCGGCGTGAGCGCTGTGTCAGCGCCGGCAAGGAGCTCCAGCGTTTCGGACAAATCCACAATGCAACGCATTGTGGGCGCGCTGGAAATGGATTGTAGCGGCGGCCGCGGTGTTGCTCGGCTTTGGCGGCTGGGCATTCTACCGCACGCGCGGAGTTCACGCCCTCAGCGAGAAAGACTCCATTATTCTCGCCGACTTTGTGAATACCACCGGCGAGCCTTTGTTCGACGGCGCACTCAAGTAGGCCCTCGCCGTGCAATTACAACAATCTCCTTTTCTGAATATCTTTCCGCAGGAACGCGTCCGCCAGACCCTCGATTACATGGGGCGCTCCAGGAACGAGCGTGTTACGGGCCCCGTCGCGCGCGAAATCTGCCAGCGCAACGGCATCAAAGTGTTGATCGGCGGTGAAATCATACAGCTCGGCAGCCAGTACGTCCTGAATCTCACGGCGACAAACTGTCTGACCGGAGACACCCTGGCGCAGGAGCAGGCCCAGGCAGCGAGCAAGGAACAGGTACTACCGGTGGTCGGCGATGCCGCAAAGAAAATGCGCGTCGAGCTTGAACGCACGCCGCGGGTGGCACACACGTAGCACCGCACACTTCCGCGATTTCTGACCGTAACCCCTTTAGAATCCGCACTTCCAAAAAAGGTGGGGGATGGGGATGACTTGACACTTGGCAACGATGTCTAGGATGGTGGATTCGTTGCGAGCATTCCATGTCTACGACTAACCCCATCCCCGGCCTGACCCCCTCCTACGAAGACTACGCCCGCTGTGTGCACTGCGGCCTGTGCCTCAGCGCTTGCCCCACCTATCAACTCTGGAACCTCGAAGCCGATTCGCCCCGTGGCCGCATCCACCAGATGATTCAGGTCTCGCGAAGTGAGTTCACGAACGATGTCCGCGACGACCTCCCCATCACTGCCTCGTTCGTTGATCACATCGACAAATGCCTCGACTGCCGCGCCTGCGAAACTGCCTGCCCGTCCGGCGTCGAGTACGGCAAGCTCGTCGAATACGCCCGCGCCCGCATCGAGCGCGACTTCAAGCGCCCGCTCTTCAGCCGGATGGCGCGCCACCTCGCGTTTCGCAACTTACTTCCGCATCCGAGCCGCATCGCCGCTACAGCGCGCGTCCTCCGCTTCTACCAGCGCTCCGGCCTGCAAAAGCTCGCTCGCTCCACCGGGATACTAAAGCTTCTCGGTCTGGCGGATCGCGAGCGGCTTCTCCCACGCATCGACGATTCCTTCTTCTTCACCAATCTCGGCCGCACATTTCCAGCTTCCGGCCCGCGCCGCGCTCGCGTTGCATTCTTCGCAGGCTGCGTCGCCCAGGTCACGTTCACGCAACTCAACAAAGCCACCATCCGCGTCTTGACGGCCAATGGCTGCGAAGTGGTTGTCCACAGTGGCCAGCTTTGCTGCGGCGCTCTCGCCGCTCACGCCGGAGTGCGCGACGCCGCGCGTGACCTCGCGCGCAAGAATCTCGCCGCCTTCCTCCTCGAAGATTTCGACGCCATCGTCACCAACGCGGCCGGCTGCGGCTCCACGCTCAAGGAATACGATCATCTTTTCTCGCGAGAGGAAGCCGAACACGAGCAAGCCGTGGCGTTCCGCGCCAAGGTCCGCGATGTCACCGAATTCCTCGCCACGCTCGGCCTTTCAGCACCGCTGCAACCCCTCCCGCTTCGCGTCACCTACCAGGACTCCTGCCATCTCCTCCACGGACAGAAAATACGGAACGCTCCACGCGAACTCCTGCGCGCCATTCCCGGCCTCGAATTTGTGGAATTGCCCTACTCGGAAATCTGCTGCGGCTCCGCCGGCGTCTACAACGTCACGCAGACAAAGACGTCCCTCGATTTGCTCGCCGAAAAAATGAATCACGCCGCCGCCACCCGCGCCCAAACCATCGTCACCGCCAACCCCGGCTGCCTTCTCCAGCTCCGCGCCGGCACCCAAATCCACCACACCAATCAAAATATCCTGCACGTAGTCGAACTCCTCGATCGCGCAATGAAGACCCCAATCACATGAGTGGAATCGCCGCTACCGCATCGCTCACCGGCGTAGAGGCGCAGCATGCTGCGCCCCTGCTTGGCAACCAGAGCCGATTTTTAGACGTTTTTTCCTGCAGGTTGAGGGGATCTAGCAACAAGGTAGTGACGAAAAAAGACAAACCAGCAACGATAGGTGAGCACAAGAAAACGACCGAGACCGAAGCCCGGTCCTGACTTTCCTTACTTCGTTATTTCATTACTTCTTTATCTCATCACTCCAAAAACGACCGCGCCCCTCCCGCGACATTGGGGGACGTCGCGGAAAGGGCGTTGCCGTCTTCAGGAGAGAAGATCGTTGGAAACTACAGACTCAATTACTGAGGTATCGGACCGCCAGGCGCCGGCACACGAAGACTTCGTCCGCCATGGGCTCCCGGCCCACCTTGCTGCACCGTGTAGTCCGCAGGAACCGTGAACAACGACGCCGACGGCTCGGCGCGCTGAATATTCGTCAGTGTGTACGTGGTCGTGCCGAAGCGCGGATCGGTGCGCGTGCTCTTCACCACAACCTGCAGGTCCGGCGAATACCAGCGTTCGAACACGATCTGAATGGCCTTGTCGTTGCCGATTTGGCCCACCGCGATGGTTCGCGTTATCCGCGTGCCCTCGGCGCTAACGCCGCCGATCACTTGCGTGCCGAGCGATTCCTTCTTCACCGCGCCGGAGGCTTCGTCGTGCTGCAGCCGCGCTTCCATTTTTTGCTGGAAGGCCTGCGCCGCTTCCGGAGATGGAGTGCCTTTGCCGCCGCCGTGCCCTCGGAAACTCATTTGATGAGCTACTTTGCGGTCCGCATCCAGCATGTAGTGCGCGCCCGCGACAGGGTCCGCAATCGTGATCATCGTGTGAGTCTTGCCCGTCGCCTGCAGCGGCCCGAACCCGGACAGCGTCACTTCGCTCCGGGAACGCCCCAGGCTATCGCGGTACAGCGTGCTCGAGGTTGTGCGATGGATGGCGGTGCCGTCTTGCAATGTCTGCGTCGTCTCGGTCGCCGCGCTTGCCGAGAACGGCGCTCCCTTCACGACTTTGTTTCCGTGCAACCCTTCAAAACCCATCAGCTCAATGCTGTCGGCAAAGGGTCCAGGCCCGCCAGGCCCACCGGGGCCGCCGGTGCGCATCCGGACATCGGGCGGAGGCGGTGGAGCATCCTGAGCGCGCAGCACCCCCGCGCCCAGCAGCAAGGCGCCGCTCAAAACCGAACACGCCCAAATCTTGCCATTCATTGTTTCTTCTCCTCTTCTCTCCCGAGCATTCTAATTTCGCCGTTCTGAGGGCTTGCGCCGTTCCCTTACTGCGGCAGCCGAACCGCCTGTGGCTGCCCATCTTGGCCCACAAACAGATCCACCTGAATCCATTCCCCCGCGCGCGCCTCGTTCACCGGCAAGCCCAGTGCACCGAGCGCGCCACGCTGTAAACGCACGCGCACGACCGCGGCATCGCCGGTTTCCTGCGGCAGACTGCCCGGCAACAGGGTGAAGTCTTCGGCATCGTTGTCCGCAATCAGCGTGGTCTCGTCGGTCGAATCGCCCAGACCGTTCTCGGCTCCCGCGTCGTTCATCGCAGTAGATGCCACGGCCGCATTTGCCGCCGAATCAGTTTTTTCTGGACGGCTCGCGCTTTGCGTCGGCGTTCCGCGCTCCGCGAGGTGCCAATTCCACCAGCTCACCGCTCCCACCAGCACCGCCGCACCGGCCAGCGCCCACGCCGTTACTACGGCGGCAGTTCGGATCTTCAGCGTTCGGTGTCTGGTGTGAAACTCTTGCCGCAGCCTCATCTCCACACGCAGCGGCGCGCCCACATCCTTGGTCGCGGCACGCAGCTCGCGCAGCTCGATCTGCGCGTCTTGCCAGGATTCCTGAAGCGCCGCGCACCGCGGACAGGTATTGGCATGTTCGATCGCCGCGGCCTGCTGGACAGCCTCCGGGCCGTCGAGATCCGCGCTTTCGCGGCTCAGCCCCAGTCCGATAGCCTCAAATTCTTCGCACGTCATCGGATATTCCTTCTTGCGTTGGCCTTCTCGCATGGTGCTACCGCGCGGCACTGAACCGGCGCGGCACGTCCCGCAACATCTCCAACTTGGCCAGCAGCAGCGCCCGCCCACGATGCAGCCGCGAGCGTATCGTTCCGATGGGGCAGCCGATGAGTTGCGCCGCATCTTCGTAGCTCAACTCTTCCAGCTCACACAGCACTACTGCTTCACGAAACTCCGCCGGTAGTTCCAGCACCGCCGCTCGTACCCGTAGCCGGCGTTGCTGCTGCTCCACCCACTGCATCGGCGTAGCCGCGTTGACCATGACCATGCCGCCACGGGAGCCATTTTCGGTCTGCTCATCCAGCGAAACCTCTCGCGGCAGGCGCTCCAAGTGTTTCATCACGCGGTTGCGCGCGATTCCGTAGAGGTACGCGGCCAGGGGTCCTCGCGCCGGATCATACTTTTTGGGCTCGCGCATCATCGTCATGAACACGTCCTGCACGATCTCTTCCGACGCCCAAGCATTGCCGGTCATGCGCAGGGCAAAGCGATAGAGAGCCGCCTGATGCCGCCGGTAGAGGAGGGTGAAAGCGTCCTCATCGCCCTTGGCGGCGCGCCGCAACAAAGCGTCGTCCCTGGGTTCCTCTGGAATCCTGATCTCTCCTGGTCCGGCGTCTCGTTTCGGCCCGCGGGCCTTGTGTGTCTTCTCTTCTATCATTTCCGGGTAGCTCGCAAAAAAGTTCCCGCTGCGGAAGTGCCCGCCGCGTCGTTACTTAGAGCTGATACGCACGCCCTAGTGGTTGGACGTTTGGCGGCTGCCGGAGAAGTACACCCCTGGAAAGGTGAGGCCGACCCGAAGGAGCATCGCGTCAGCCGAAGCTCCCGCGATTTCTGTTTGAAATGAACTGTTGACAGGAGCACGCCGTGAGGCTATTTTGCTCTAGGCCTAGCGGTAACTAGTCTACCACCGACCGCGGACGCCGGCGGACCAAAACATGAAGAAAGAAAAGCAACGAGACCTCTTTCCCGGTGCGCTGGAAATGATGATTCTCCGAACGTTGAAGCGGCAGCCTCTTCACGGCTACGCCCTCGCGCAGCATATTAAGCGAACCTCCAACGATCTACTCCAGATCGAAGAAGGCTCGCTGTATCCGGCTCTGCAGCGGCTTCTCAAGGAAGAGTTGGTGAAAGCCGAGTGGGGCATCTCCTCCACAAACCGTCGCGTGCGGATCTACAAACTGACCGCAGCAGGAACCAAGCACCTTGAGCGCGAGGTTTCCCGCTTTGAAACGATGCTCGAAGGGATTACGCGAGTCCTGGCGCCGGGTGAATCATGAAGTGGCTCAAGCAATTATTCTCGCGTCGCCGCCTCTACGGTGAGGTCTCCGAAGAGATTCGGGAACATCTCGAAGAAAAGATCGAAGAACTCGTGGCGAGAGGCATGTCCAGAAAGGAAGCTGCTGCCGCGGCTCGCCGGGAATTTGGGAATGTGACGCTGGTGCAGGAAGACAGCCGCGCCGTCTGGCGCTGGCCATCCATCGAGAACTTTCTGGCGGACGTTCGCTATGGCCTGCGCATGCTCCGCAAGAATCCAAGTTTCACCGCAATTGCCGTGCTGACGCTGACGCTTGGGATCGGGGCCAATACGGCAATCTTTAGTGTCGTCGAGGCGGTCCTGCTGCGCTCGCTGCCTTACAAAAACCCCACCCGTCTTGCCCTGCTCACCGATCCTCAGGATCGAGAGGACGGCGCATTTCTCTACAGGGACCTGGGTCTCTGGAGATCGCAAAGCCGCACCGTCGAGGATATCGCCATCTATTACCGTGACTCCGGCTTTTCCCGGGTAACCCTAACCGGCGATGGAGAGCCGGAGCAGGTTCAGGGCGCATTCGTCTCCGCGAATTTCTTCCCTGTGATGGGAGTTTCGCCGCAACTCGGCCGCGTTTTCACTCCGCAGGAAGAGTTGCGGCAGCAACGGGTCGTTGTCCTAAGTCACGGTCTCTGGGCGCGGCGATTTGCTGCCTCTGCTGATGCGCTTGGCAAGACGTTGGAAATCAACGGTGTCACCTCTCAAATCGTTGGCGTGATGCCCGCGACATTTCAATTCCCCGCGCGAGACCAACAATTCTGGGCGCCGCTGACCACAAACCCCAGCTGGGGCGATCCCGCACTCACAATAAACATCGACCCAAATCACACCCGCTTCTTCTATGAAAGATGGCAGGCGATCGGCCGCTTGAGGCCCGGTGTGCGACTTGAGCAAGCACAGGCGGAAATGAGCACAATTTTCCGGCGCATCGACCAGGCAGAACCAGACAAAAACCGCGGCGTCGGCGTCAACTTAGTTGCGTTGCGCGTCAACCTCGGCGGCAATACGCGGCTAACGCTCATCGTACTCTTCGGCGCGGTCTGTTTCGTTCTGCTGATTGCTTGCAGCAATGTGGCCAACTTGGTTCTCGCGCGCGGCGCGGCGCGCGACCGTGAAATGGCCGTCCGGGCGGCACTCGGAGCGGGGCGCAGCCGCCTGATAAGACAACTCTTCACGGAAAGCGTCCTGCTGGCGCTGATCGCCGCAAGTCTTGGCCTTCTGCTGTCATCAGTTGGCGTTCGTGCGCTGATTGCTCTCGGTCCGTCGGATATTCCCCGGCTCGAAGAAGCCGGCCTCGATACCGGCGTGTTCGTCTTCACGCTTGGAGTCTCTCTGTTCGCCGCCATGGTTTTCGGACTCTTCCCGGCGTGGAGAATCTCGAGCATTGATCCGAACGAGTCCCTGAAATCAGGGAGCAGAGGCGCGGCAGGCCTCGTTGACCACCGGCGCGCGCGCAGTCTTCTCGTCGTTGCCGAATTTGCGCTAACGATCGTGTTGCTAACCGGCGCCGGGTTGCTAGTTCGCAGTCTTCTCGCCCTCCTTGCAATTGACCCTGGTTTCAAACCGGAGCGCGTCCTCACGATGCGCATCACGCTGCCTGCGAGTGCTTCTGATGCCAAAAGAATTGGCCTGCATGACCAAGTGCTCGAACGCACGCGGGCCCTTCCGGGAGTCCAGGCCGTTGGCGCCATCTCGGATTTGTTTGAGTTAGGAGCTGCTGGCAATCTAGGTTTGCGTGCCATCGATGGGCGCGCCCCCGAGCCTCGGGAGCAATGGACTCCGCTCATTTGGAAGTCGGTTAGCGGGGACTGCTTTCAAGCCATGGGTACCTCCTTGCTGATGGGCCGTTACTTTTCGGAGCAAGATGGACCCGATTCTCCTCTTGTGGCGATCATTGACGAGAGCATGGCCCGCCGCTACTGGCCAGGCGAAAATCCCCTCGGGAAGCGATTCAAAGGTCAGGATCGGCGCGGACACAACGATGAGTGGGTGACGGCGATCGGCGTTGTGCGGGACATGCGCCGGAGCGGGCTAGAACGCGAAACGACGCCGCATGTCTTCGAATGGTACAAGCAATCAGGCGATGCGCCAAAGGACGTGATAATGCGAACCACGGGCGATCCCCGCGCCCTTGCGGCCACGCTGCGCAGCGTCGTTCGCACCCTCGACGACACGGCAATTCTCTCTCCCGTCACTACCATGGAACAGCAGCTGGCTGGGCAGCTTGCCCCGCGACGCTTTCAGACCTGGCTCCTCGGTTTGTTTGCTGTGATCGCGCTGGTGCTGGCAAGCGTGGGCATCTTTGGAGCAATGCACTACTCTGTCGTTCAGCGAACGCACGAGATCGGGGTTCGCATCGCATTGGGAGCAAAGCGGAGTGACATCATGAGGCTCGTTGTAAGCCAGGGCGGGCGGCTCGCGCTCATCGGAATCGCGATCGGCATATTTGCAGCTCTCCTCCTAACGCGTCTTATGGCCAGTCTGCTCTTCGGGGTACGCACAACGGATCCAGTGGCATTCGTGGGTGCGACATTTCTGCTGACGCTGGTTGCACTGTTGGCGTGCTACATCCCGGCTCGGCGAGCGATGCGGATCGATCCCATGGTCGCGCTGCGGTACGAGTGACCGATTTGGAATGCTGGTAGGAATTTACAGGCGCGTTAGCGCCGGGTGAATCATGAATTGGTTGAGGCAATTGTTCTCGCGTCGCCGCCTGTACAACGATCTCTCCGATGAGATTCGGGCGCACCTCGAAGAGAAGATCGAGGAGCTGGTGGCGAGCGGCATGTCCAGACAAGAGGCAACTTCGGCGGCTCGCCGGGAATTTGGCAACGTAACTATGGCCGAGGAGCGCAGCCGCGAAGTGTGGCGGTGGCCATCCATCGAAGATTCTCTAATGGACATCCGGTTCGCTCTGCGCATGCTCCACAACAATCCGGGTTTCGCTGCTGTCGCCGTCCTGACGCTGGCGCTGGGTATCGGGGCAAACACGGCGCTGTTCAGCGTCATTGACGCTGTTCTTCTGCGCCCCTTGCCATTTCGCGATCCCGGGCGCCTGGTCGCCGTTCATTGCGTCGATCTCCGGGATGCAACTCACGGCGGAGAGATTTCTTACCCGGCTTTTCTCGACTGGCGATCAGGAAGCCATTCCTTCGAAGCGATGTCGGTTTGGAATGACAGCAGCTTCACTTACACGGGCGGCGATAAGCCGGAGAGTGTGCCGGGCGCGGTGGTCTCCGCCAATCTGTTTTCCATGTTGGGTGTCTCGCCCGCCCTGGGAAGAGGTTTTATTCGGGAGGAAGATCAGCCCGGCAGCGAACAACTGCCGGTCATACTGAGCTATGAGTTTTGGCAGAGCCATTTCGGCGGCGATCCGAACGTCCTGGGACGCGGGCTTACCTTGGACAACCAGAAGTACAGCGTGGTGGGAGTTATGCCGGCGGGCTTCCAGTTTCCGGTGCAGCCGGATCGCGTGGAATTGTGGACCACCATTGTCCGTGACCTGCAAGGCAAGAATTCCATGGCCGGGCAGCGAGGCGTTTCCTATCTCCAGGTCATTGCGCGTCTCACGCCGGGCATCGAGATTCCCCAGGCACAGTCCGATGTCCTGTTGATTCAGGAACAGCTGAATCGCCAATATCCGGAAAACCGTCCCCGAGGCGTGGTCATACGGTCCGAGTCCGAGCAGATCGCCGGCGTCATGCGGCCGGTGCTAATGATTCTGCTGGGAGCAGTTGGCTTTGTGTTGTTGATTGCCTGCGCCAATGTGGCCAGCCTGCTGCTGGCTCGGGCTACCGTGCGACAGAAGGAGTTCACGGTTCGCTCCGCGTTGGGCGCAAGCCGCTGGATGATCGTCCGGCAGTTGCTTACCGAAAGCGTGCTGCTGGCCATGGCAGGCGGAGCCCTGGGCCTTTTGGTCGCTCATTGGGCCACTAGCGCACTTGTAGCCATGGCGCCGCAAGGCTTAGCCCGAACATCGGAGATCGCGGTTGATTTCCGTGTGCTGGCCTTCACGTTTATTGTTGCGCTTGCTACCGGCGTGCTTTTCGGGCTGGCACCAGCGGTGCAAGCGTCGCGTTTCAACTTGAACCGGTTCTTGGGAGAGAGCGGACGAGGGTCCAGCTCGGGGCCCGGTGGCGTCCACCTGCGGGGCGCGCTGGTGGCGTCCCAACTGGCAATCGCGTTTGTGCTCCTGATTGGGGCCGGGCTGCTGCTGCGCAGCTTCAATCGCCTGCGGCAGGTAGATCCGGGATTCCGCGCCGACCATGTGCTGACGTTTCTGCTTGAGGTGCCCTCGCATCACCACCCCGGCGGCCAGCGGCCTGTTTTTGTCCGTGAGCTTTTGGAATCGACTCGAGTCCTGCCCGGCGTGAAATCGGCCAGCGCCATATTCGGGCTGCCCTTGAGCCCTGACCAGAATGCCTTTACGACGCTCGAGATTGAAGGCCATCCGGTTCCAAAGTCGCAGCGTCCGCGGGTGGCGTTTCGCCTCATCGAGTCGCAATACTTCCACACGATTGAGATACCGCTTTTGCAGGGCCGTACCTTTACTCCGCAGGATGAGCAGGGCGGACCGCCGCTGGCCATTGTGAACGAGACGTTCGCGCGCCAGATGTTCAAGGGAGAAAACCCGCTGGGACGCCGCATCAAAGCGAACATCTCGTTTGGCGACAGCGAGGAGGCTGCCATGCGCGAGATCGTCGGCGTGACCGGCGACGTAAAGTCCAGCGGCATCAGCGACAACGCTGGTCCCGAAGTTTATGCTCCCCAGACCCCGACCGACTTCATCGGCGAGATGACCGTTGTGGTGCGCACCGGGACCGATCCAAATGCGCTGGTTCCCGCGCTGCGTTCGCTGGTCAGCTCCATGGACAAGGACCTTCCTGTGCGCGAAGTCAAGACCCTGGAGCAGTACGTGAGCGGCTCCATCTCGGCGCCGCGATTCGAGGCTCTGCTGCTCGGCATATTCGCTGCCTTGGCCTTTGTGTTAACCACCATTGGGCTGTATGGGGTGATCTCTTACTCGGTGGTGCAGCGCACCCGGGAAATGGGCATTCGCATCGCCCTGGGCGCGCAGCGCGGAAGCATTTCCCGCATGGTGCTGCGCGAGGGAGCTTTGCTGACCCTGATCGGAGTTGGCGCTGGCCTGCTGGCGTCTTTGTTCGCAGTGGGCCTCATCCGCGGCCTCTTATACGGAATAGGAGCCACCGACCCCGCGACCTTCATCGCCGTGCCCCTGCTGCTGATGGCTGTAGCTTTGTTGGCCAGCTACATTCCCGCCCGGCGGGCAACGCGCGTCGATCCGCTGGTTGCCCTGAGGTACGAATGACGGCGGTGAACCAAAGGATCGCGCAGCCTGCTAGTGCTTGGCCGCTGGGCGGAACATTTTCGCGGTGATGCGGGTGACCAGGCGGCGAGGAACCAGCCGTTGGGTGTGGGCTCCCATATAGTTGCCCGCTCCGGAGATCACGTAGCTCTTGCCCGCCGCGAGCGCTTGCAGTCCGGTTCGCGCCACTTTTTCCGCGGTTTCTGGATTCCTAGCGACGAAGCGCGTCTGGCCTGCGACTTCGTGAAATTCGGAAACTGTCGAACCTGGGCAGAGCGCGCAGACGCGAACGCCATGCGGCCTCATTTCCTCAGCGAGTCCCTCGGCGAACAAGAGATCGAAGGCTTTGGTTGCGGCATAGGTGGAAATGTAGGGCACGGCTTGAAAGGAAGCAGTCGAAGCCAGAATCAATACGTCACCGGCGTGGCGTTCGATCATGCCGGGAAGAAACAGGCGCGTGAGGTGGACCACGGCCGCGCAATTCACTTGCACCATGTTCAACTGCCGTTGCGTTTCCGAGGCGGCGAATTCGCCGTAACTGCCGAAGCCTGCGTTGTTGATCAGCAGGGCGACTTCGATGCTTTTTTCGCGTGTGAAGGCGAAGATTTTCTCCGGCGCATCGGGGTCGGCGAGATCTGCTGCGATAACCTCGGTGCGAATTTTGTGCGCCGCGGCGAGTTTCCGCCCTAATTCTACCAGGCGATCGCGGCGCCGCGCGGTGAGGACGAGATGCGCGCCGCCTGCCGCCAGCTGCTCCGCCAGAGCCTTACCGATGCCCGCGCTCGCTCCGGTGACCAACGCCCATTTTCCTTGCCACTGTGCTGCTTTCGGTTTTCCCAAGTGTCTTCAGCTCCTACAGTTGCGGGGGTTCGTTCTTCTTCTAAGCGCCGGCAGTCTTAGCGGCCGGCAATCCGGCATCTTCGGCGGCGACGCGCGCGATCACGGACCAGTCGCTCTTTTCGTTGCCGCGGGCAATGGCGGTGATGAATCGATCGCGCAGCAGGCTGGCGAACGGCATCGGCACGCTGCGTAACTCGGCCGCTTGCAGCACCAACCGGACATCCTTCAATCCCAGCGGCAACGCAAAACCCGCCGGCTCGTGTTTTCCTTCGACGATCAAGCCGCCGTACGTCTTGAACACGGGCGCGTTGAAGAGCGTGCTGGTGAGAAAGTCGAGCAACGCGGAAGCGTCGACGCCGGACTTGCGGGCAAAGGCGATCGCTTCTCCCAGAGATTCGAGGACGGTGGCAATCAGGAAATTTCCCGAGAGTTTCACGACGTTGGCCAGCGATGGCTTCTCGCCGATGACCAGGAGCTTGGGGCCCAATGCTTCGAAGAGCGGCTTGCAGCGGTCGACCACCGTCTTCTCTCCTGCAGCGACGACCGCCAAGCGGGCGTTTTCCGCGGCGTCTGGGCGGCCAAACACGGGAGCCGAGACAAAATGCTGGCCGGCGCGAGAGTGCTCGATGGCGAGTCTGTCACTCAGCGCGACGCTGATCGTGCTGCAGGAGACGTGGATGCCGCCGCGAGAAAGCGATGCCAAGATTCCATCGTTCGCGAACACCGCCGCTTCAACCGCCGCGTCGTCGGCCAGCATCGTAAGCACGGCACCTGGGCGGCACGCGTCGGCCACGGACGCGGCGACAATCGCGCCGTCCGCAGTCAAAGCTTCGGCGCGCGTGCGCGTGCGATTGTAGACGGTCACACGGTGGCCAGCGTGCAGCAGGCTTTTGGCCATTCCTGAACCCATATTCCCGAGTCCGATGAGTCCAACTTCCATGTGTGATACCTCCGAGATGTTTGCTAGCTACTCTGTTTCGTTTGAGTCTATAGACCCCTCAGGAGGCACATTCCTTGCCGGCGGCCACACCACTTCGCGAACGCGCTCGCCTTCGCGCTTCATGCGATCCATCAGCCGCCGGGCCCAGACAAACTCGGCCGCGAGAAGGCCCAACCCGAGAAAGATCACGAGCCACCCCGGTCCGGGGGTCACAATCATGACCACTCCAACCAGCAACAGAGTAAATCCGACTACGATGCGAAGAGCGCGGCGGACCTGTTCAACGGTGCGGACGATCATCAAGGAGCTTTCTGGCTGGGCGGGTCTCCGGAAATTTCAGATGCATGGCAGAGAGATGGGATGCTCACACCGCCACTCACAGCATCCTACCACGTTTTCAACAACATGCGCGAAACCCGCATAAACATTGGCGACTCTCCACTCTCAGGCTTGCAAGCCCGACCTACACGATCGCGCCGGCCAGGGCCAAATCGAACAATGCAGTGAGAAGGCCCACCAAATCGACAACGAACCCCGCCGGTTCGACATTCTCCGAGAGCCACGGGTTCCGGCGAAACGTTCAGCGAGATGCAGTGAGCACCTACCGGTCTCGCTTTGGGGGGCGCTACTGTTTTCGGTTCTCGGGCGTGTAGTGTGCCTGCAGATAGCGAATAATCTTGTGAGTCTCATCATCTGGAATGGCCGCGCCGAAGGTCTTATTCATCTTATTTACTTCGGCTTCCCAGGTGGCTGCGGGCAACGGCGGTTGCATCGTGATGTATCGCGGGCTGTGACAGGTGTTGCAATAAATCTGGACCTCCTGGCGGCCTTCACCGGGTGCGAGCTCCAGGGCAGGCACCGGGTATGCCGGGACGTGGTAGATCGAATCGGTCGACAGTTCGGGGGGAGCTGCCTGCTGCAGGCTACCAAGATCGGTTGGACGGTAGCTCCCCTTCGTAAGATCCGCGTTCACCACAACCGCGACCAATGCCGATCCCGCGATCGCTAAAAGTACCGCCGCAAATCCCTTTCTCATGCGCGTTCCCCCATCAAACTGCGCTGCCTACCACGATCTCTTGTCGTTCAATTCGGTTCCAAAGGTAGCCTCCTGGATTCCACACGGGCTCATCGGACTGCACGTTCCCCTTTTCATCCGTCGCGCGAACGGCCAACACGTGCCGGGCAGGCGACCTCGCGGTCCACGGAGCTTCCCACGTACGAAACGAGTAGGCGCCGTGCTCATCATCTAGCTTTGCATCCAGCCAGTTTTTGTCTTCATCGTCCCAGACTTCCACACGGGTTACCCGGCCGAACCCGCTGAAAGCGATGCCTCGCAGCGTAATGCCCATTCCTAGAGGAATCTTCGATGAGCCATCGGGAGAAATGAGAAAAGACCGCACCGGCATCCGTCCGATCGGAACGGTTTTCACGGTGTCTGCCTTCACATCTTCCGGCGTGGTGTTCCCTCGCGGCGTATCCGGGACGCGGTAACCGGTCTTCATCCAGAAATTCTCATCCGGCGCGTCGAGCACCCGGATCCACGTAAGGCATTTCATCCAGTACGTCGCGAAGTACCCGGGAACGATAAGCCGCACCGGAAACCCGTTGAGCATCGGCAAGGGTTCGCCATTCATCAGATACGCCACCACGCATTCGTCGAGAACAGGGTTATTGAGGTCGAGCGATTTAAGAAAGCGGCTTGAGCCGAGACCCGCAGGCCCCATACCGGTTTCCAGTCCTTGAAACTGGACTTGGACGGAGTTGCTTTTCACTCCAGCTTCGTCGAGGAGTTCGCGCAATCGCACACCAGTCCACATCGCGTTCCCCATCGCGCCGTTGCCCCACTGGGCACCCGCCACGCGAGGCTGCAATCGGCTTCGGCTATTTCCGGAGCATTGATTCGCCGCAGCGATCGACACCGCCTTGAACTTTTGCATCAGCTCCGGCAAGCTCAGGGCAAAAACCTTGCTCACGTTGCCCTCGACCTGCAGTTTCCATTCTCTCAAGTCAATGCCGTTCGGTATCCCCTCGAGATGCCAGCGCACGTAAAAAGCCTCATTGGGCGTGAATGCAGTCCGGAAATAGCCTCGCGGGGTTTCAAGTTGAACGGGCCGGTCGGTCATCAAGATGAGCGGCGCCTTCTGCGGCTCGGCGATGTAGGGGCCGACCGAATTCCAGTGCGGATTCGCACCAGGTCCAGTAAATCCCTCAATCGGTTTTACAGTAGGCAGTTCCTGCGCACTCGCCAAACTGGCGTTCAACCATGGACTGACGGCAAGTCCTCCACCCGCCGCCCCGAACATCTTCAAAAAGCTGCGCCGAGCAAGAAATCCGCGTGTCAAATTCATGGGGACTCCCTTAACATGCGGACTATTAGGCGGTGCAGGCTAAGCTGTCAATCAGTTTTGTTCGAGACACAAATCAAAATGGATCGGGAGCAAGCGGGGCCGTGCCCGTGGTGTGCGTATGCCGCTCCGTTCTGTTCAGGAATTCGCTGGGCCACTTCAGGAGTAGCGATGATCTCGATCTTCGCATTCGCGGGTTCCGCGTGCCTCGGCCGCTCACCCTTCGCCCCTTTGCCATGTGCGAGGCAGTCGGTGTAACTGGTAGCACCAATTTCCTGGATCTCTTTTATGATCCGGTATTTGACCGTGTCGTCCGCGATGATGGTTACCCGCTTCATGCGGACTGTCTGCATGACCGAACTCTATCCCTACTCCTCGATTTTGTGTTCCTCCATCTTGTTGTAAAGCAAACGGCGATTGATCTGAAGGCGGTTTGCAGCTTCGGATTTGTTGCCGCCCGATTCCTTGATGGCCTTCTCGATCAATCGTTTTTCCAGCGCCGAAATCGATTTGTGAAAGGGAAGGGACAGGAGATCGATTTCCAACTGCCGGTGATCCCGCTCGCCATTGCTATCGGCTCTCGCCGGAAAGTGCCCTGGCATCACGACCCGCCCGCGAGCCATTAGTACCGCCCGTTCGACCATGTTCTCCAGTTCTCGCACATTCCCGGGATAGAAATAATTCTGAAGCATCAGGATCGCCTCGTCCGAGAAGCCGATTGCAGACAACCCGTTCTTATCGCTGTAGAGGCGCAAGAAATGCTCGGCCAAGGGAACGATGTCAGACCGCCGTTCGCGAAGCGGAGGAATAGGAATGCGAACGACATTCAATCGATAATAAAGGTCCTCGCGGAAAACCTTCTCGCGTACGGAAGCTTCAAGGTCCCGATTCGTGGCGGCGAGAACCCGGAAATTGCCACGAATGGTCTCGGTACCGCCGACACGTTCAAACGTGCGTTCCTGCAAGACCCGCAGCAATTTGGACTGAAGACTTGGGGATAGTTCTCCAATTTCATCGAGAAAAATGGTGCCACTTTCAGCCATCTCGAAGCGACCGATCTTCCGACCGACAGCCCCAGTAAATGCGCCGCGCTCGTGGCCGAACAGTTCCGTCTCGAGAAGATTGTCTGGCAGAGCGGCGCAATTGACCACGACGAACGGCTTGTCCTTGCGCTGGCTGTAATCGTGAATGGCTTCCGCCACTAATTCCTTGCCGGTACCGGATTCACCGCAAATCAAGACGGTCGAGTCCGTCTCCGCAACTTTTCCGATCATGATGAACACGTCCAACATGGCCCCACTGGAACCAATGAGCCTACCTGCCACTGTCGCTCGACTCTGTCCCCCTGTTGCACGCAAGCGCACGACTTCACGATTCAAGGACGAATGATCCAGGGCTCTCTCAGCGGTCAACACAATTTCATCCAGGTCGAATGGCTTGGTTACAAAATCGTAGGCACCGAGACGGACTGCTTCGATCGCGCTATGACTCGAACCAAATGCGGTAATCACGATGACGGGGATAGATGCCAAACGGGGTTCGCCGCGCAGGTGTTGAAGAAACTTCTCGCCTCCCATCTGCGGCATTTTCCAATCACTGAAGATAAGATCGGGCGTTGCGTCGCGAAGAAGTTCGACGGCTGTCGTGCCGTCGTCCGCTTCTAAAATGGAATACCCGCGCGCGCTGAGGATTTCGGCAAGCGTCTTGCGTAGATTTGCCTCGTCGTCGACGATGAGAATGGCAGCGCTCATTGATGTCAATTTTTAGTAACGTCCTTACGCAGCTAACCTTGACTTGCAGGAATCGTGATCTTCACACAGGTTCCACGACCCTCCTCACTATCCACATGAATATCGCCTCCATGAGCCTGGACGAGTTCATGACAGATGGACAGACCGAGGCCCGTCCCAGAGGGCTTCGTCGTAAAGAATGGATCGAAGACGTGACTGGCCACAGAGGAATGCATGCCCTTCCCTGTATCTCGAAATTCGATACAGACTCCCTTTCCGTTTGCAGCTAGCTTCATTTGTGGCGCCAGGGTCACAGAAAGAGTTCCACCTCCATCGGACATCGCCTCGATCGCATTCTGTATGACGTTATCGAACACCTGCGCCATGCGGTCCTTATCCAACTGTAAGGGCACGTCGTCATGGGGTAGGTTGGCGTGAATCGTGACGCCACTCTTCAGGGCCCAATCCCGGAAGGATGCCATCCGGTCTTCCACCAGGTTTCGCAAATCAGCAGGCTCCAGGCGGAGCTGAACAGGCCGGGCAAAGCCGAGCAAGCGGTTGACCATACCGTTCAAACGTTCGATCTCTTGGAGAGCAATGGAGCATGATTCTTTGACATGTGGGTTGTCCGCGTCACGCAGGCACATTTGTGCTCTCAGTCGAATGGTCGCAAGCGGATTCCGCACTTCGTGCGCGACGCCTGCGACCAATCTGCCCAGACTCGCAAGCCGCTCGGTGTGCCGCAACTGGCTCTCGATTTGCTTCTCGCGCTCGAGCTTCTCTTTGAGCGTTACGCCCAAGCGGTTGATCGCCTGGACGATACGTTGAATTTCCTCCGGATCACTCTCGGATTCAATTTGTGATGCCAGGTTTCTCTCAAGACTCTGCAATCCCCCTTCAATTTTGCGAACGCCACCTTGCAAGCTGTGAAGAACCAATAATGTCAACAAGACGCTGGCGAGAGCTGCGGTGCCTAGCCCGGCAGTAATCAAGTACGCGCGAAATCGATTCGTTCCTGGAAGTTCGGTGAGCCGCTTGGTGGTCCAAGCACTTCCCACGACAGAATATCCATCGCGAATGGGGACCGCCTCGATCAAAAATACTCCGGGACCATTTGGGAGTGCCTGCTCCGCTGGCTGATGCGTGGCCGCAGCGTTTCGAGCAACCTGAAGGATGGCTTGCTGTTCATTTACAGAAGTATTTTCGTTTTTCGGCAAACCCTCGTAGCTTGTGAAGGAGTTCCCAAGAAGTGTGTCTCCTGTTTTCGAGTAGAATCCTCCGCTGACTCCATCGACATTTTCCAGCACGACCCGACTCAACAAAGCGAAGACCTCGCGCGAAGACGCTGTGCCCGGATTGTTCAGAGGCGGCGGTTCGTTGTTCTGCCGCGAAAATTCAGCTTTGTCGTCATATTCGCGCGCGAGGTTCTGGGTCGTCGCGATCAGGCGCTTTTTCTCAGCACTCAGGACAGCGGATTTTGTATACCGGAGAGTTCCAAAGGTCGCGGAAAGAACGGCAAGAAACAGAATAACGACAAGTGTTCCCAGAACCGTAATCTGCCAGCGAAAGCTCAATCGCGAGAGCGGTAGTCTGGACGGCAGGGGGTCACCCCTTTCCACTCGATCTATCATAGCAATTCCATTGGCAGGCTGGTGCGAGACTCCTCCGGGCTAGGGTTGCGGCGACGGTTCGGCGGTGATCACGCGCCGACTAAGCGCCTGGCCGACGTACCAATTTCGGCAGATATGTTCGGCGGAATGCGCCGCAGAGTTGGCTGCTTGTAGGAGTTCGCTGGCGTCCTCCAGTGCCCCACTTCGATACATACGGCGTGTCTGCTGGTAGAAGGCATCGCCCCACGAAGCGATCCTCCTGACCTGAGTGCGGTTTTCCAGTGGCAGTGTCCCATTTTCCAAGAGCCAATGTAGACGAGAGAGAACCGATTCGACTTCGTTGAGACTGTCTTGTACATGATTTGATTCAGCACAAGCGGTTGAATCTTCGGGCGGCGGCGGAACCTGGGACGGATAACTGGTGTCCGAGCGAAGGGTTCTGGAGATAACAATTTCGACGACGCGGGAAAGACATCGACAAGCTGCCGCAAATTCCCGTGCTCCTTCAAAATCTTGGTCTGCGTAGCGTGCAAGCGCTTGCTCGTAGGTGTGTTTTGCCTCGTCTAGGAATTGACTTATGCCGGGAACGTGCTGCTTCACAATCTTGAGATAGGCCAGAATGGCTTGGATACGGTGCAGCCCGTCGTAGGCGCGTTCAATTCCAGTGGCAGCGTCAGTAGTCGTGGCGCGAGGCAGGACCGCATTGGGTCCCGAGGAGTTTTCATCGTAGGAGCAGGCCGACTGCTCAGGGCGGGAAGCTATTTGTTTCAGATATAGGGCGATATCGTCGCCGGTTCCATCTGCCTCTGAACTTGTTCCGACTTGGCGTTCCGCATCGACGATTCTGAGGTGGGCCAGGGATGCCACCGTGTTGGGGGCGCCATCCGACAGCATCCCTGGTTTGCCTGGGCTCACGGGCGCCGGCAAACTCGCGGTTCGTCTCGAATCGAGATTCGTAATCAGCGCTGCCTGGAGGTATTCCTCCCCTTCGTCATCCCTTCGAAGGTCGCCTTGAGCCTCAACTCGCGAACCGATCGTCACGGTCCCGGTGACGGCGCCGACATTCGCATGAGATACCCAGAAACGAATTTCTTGTCCACGACCCAACACGAATCCGCTCAGGAATCCCATTGAGTTGTACAAGAACTTAGAGACCTTTCCATCGAGAGATTGCATTTCATCCTCCGACCAGACCGCCGTTCGAAATGAAGCCGCAACGTTGGATGCGATACCGGCTCTAGGAACCATCGACCTCCATCTCCACACGTTCCGGCAATGCCTCTGAACAAAGTAGTGATTTTCATCCTTCGAAGGGCATTCGGCCATTTGAGGTTCGCCTGTCGACGTTAGCGACTATCTGACGAGCACGCTGGTCAAAGACGACGTATTCGCTGCGCGATTGACGTGCTAGTTCTTCGATACGCGGCTTAGCCGCCTCCATATCGTGAACCGCTTCGAGCCAAACGAGAGCGAGCTGTTCTTTCTTGAGAATGTCGTAGGCGGGAGTATGCATCTCCGGAAGCTCCATACTGTCCACACCGGGGCAGGACGCGAGAGCGACTTTCTTTCCTTTACCGGCTCGGCGGAGCGAATGCGACCTTGGTTCGTGCGTCAGGCGAAAAACATGAAGTACGCAGCGCTCACTCCAAAAAACACTATGAAGCGGACTATGCTCGCTGCAGAGATTGTCGCCGGCATCGTTCTTGCCCCGACCCGTTAATCTCGCGCCGTTCTACGACCTCAGAGAGTGAAGCTCTTTGTGGCCAATAAGCAGCGAGCAAGCGTGATTCCAGATTGGGCGAAAGGCGATACTCGCAATAAGTCCTTATTGTTGTGGACTAAAGAACGTATAGATGTCGTTGGATGGATCTTGACTCGCGCAAAAACGTGCAGAGAGCGAACAATACAGGCAAAGAAATGTGAAGAAAACGAACAGTGATCATCAGAACAATTTTCCCGCACCGGGCTCCCCAGGTCGCACTCATCTGTTCCAGTTTCCTGGTCATGGTCTACTCAATATTTGGCGAACAGAAATCGTGAAAAATTAGCACAATATTTGTGAATAAACCGAGCAGTAATACCGAAGATTTGCAGCATACTCAATTTTGTTTGACTATTAGAAATTAGCTGTGCGGATTCAGTTCTTCAGTTAACTACCTTGTTGTGTGCGGCTTACGAGATGTTCGCATTGCTTGAGCCGTTCATTTGAGTCTATTTAGTGAAACGAAAATCTCACGCAATTTTGAATCTAGTTGGAATCGGAACTGCTTCCCAATAGGCCGCTCGCACAGAGCGCATTGATACGGTGAATGGGAGTGATTTCGTTGAATTGCCCTTACGTCTACTCGGAATCTGGTCCTGCTTTCGGTCTGGCAGCAGGGGACTCTGCACCCCGCATTCAGTCTTTTCCCCCCGAGCCACCGCTCCAAAGCCCCGTGTCATGGTTGCGCCATCCGGGAACATTCCGAAGAGGCGTTGCTGGGCAGTCTGCCCTCAACACTTTGCCATCTGAATCGATTGCCAGGGGCATACACAACCGTTGTAGTCTCTTCTGTTGATTCTTTCCTATCTTCGAAGATGACTGAGCCTGGACACGGCAATTAGAGCCAGGGTCACGAGGAAGTGCAGATGAGGAAGAGTCTGTGAGGGTGTGAGAACTTTGGGATGCGCCATGAATCGGACTCCGGCTCATGACAATAGCCGGCACAAGATTTCGTTGCAATGCGAAGACCTGGTCGTTTCGAAGCGAGCCGTCCTGATGACAGCAAGCCCTGGGGTCATGGCAGCCTCGGCGGCGACGGAGAGCATCCCCATTGTTTGCATTTCGCAGCATACTGGGTTACGAACGTCCGCTGAAAGCGGTAACTTTGAAAACGGAGCTTTGTCGTTGGTGCCCGGAGCATCTTGGGCTGATTCGATGACGTTCGCCAGTCGGTTCCGATCGGAGTTAGAATTTTCTATGCCGACGTTTTCGCTACGACATCCGTATTTCATCATTGTCCTTTGCCTGTTTATTTGCGCCCTTGGAATAACCAGCATCGTCCGGTTGGCCCGGTTCGATAGCTTCGTCAGGGCGGATGGAACTCATCGCATGAGCGGTGATCTCGGTGCTGGCTAGGTTTGTACCATGGCGAACGCACTTTCTGGTTTCCGAGCAATGAAGCAAGGTTCGACCACAGGAGAGTTCCATGACCATGGACCAATTGAGGCCCGCTGACATTGAGCAGTTGCGTCGACTTAGCACATGCACTGTTGCAAGTGCGATTGAAACTTTCCGAGTACGATTGCCAAATTCTGGATTCACGGATTCCACCATCCGCTGTATTTTCAGGCATCGCTTGCCGATCGTAGGATACGCCGCGACGGCTCGGATTCGAAGCGCGAATCCGCCCATGGTAGGCTACGGTTATTACTATGAACGTACCGATTGGTGGAATCATCTTCTCAGCATTCCTGCGCCCCGAGTTGTCGTGATCGAAGACGTCGACAACCCTCCCGGATTGGGAGCATTCATCGGTGAGGTGAACGCCAACATACTTCTAGCGCTGGGATGCCTTGGACTGGTCACCAACGGATCCGTGCGCGACCTTGACCAGGTCGGGCTGACCCGCTTCCAGATGTTTGCGGGCAGCGTGTCGGTTTCACATGCATACGCCCACGTGTTTGATTTTGGCGGCACGGTTGAGCTGGGCGGCTTGAAGATTCGGCCCGGTGACCTGATTCACGGTGACCGCCATGGTGTTCAGACGATCCCATTGGAAATTGCCGAGAAAGTTCCAGCCGCGGCGAATGAAATATTGAGCAGGAGGCAGCATCTAATTGGTTTATGCCGTGCAACCGACTTTTCTCTCGACAAGCTTCGAGAGGCAATCCAACAACCGGACCTGAAATCATGAAAACGAAAAATCCCGCAACGACAACATCCGACGGAATTCTGAGGAATCTGATGACAACGGATACAGCGGTCCGGCCACAGAACTGGAGCGAGCGCCTGGCGAAGAGCCGCAGATCATGGGTAATGCTCTCGTTAGCCATGGTCCTCGCAGGAGGCTGTGGATCAGCAGGGAAGGCTCACCCCGAGGAGGTTGCCAACGCACCCCACGTGGGGGTAGTGAGGGTGGTCCGGAAAGATCTTTCTAGCAATTTGCAAATTGCGTCGGAACTCCTGCCTTTCCAGGAGGTCAATGTCTACGCGAAGGTGTCTGGCTATATCCAGAAGTTGTATGTGGATTGGGGAACACACGTGCGCAAGGGACAACTTCTCGCGGTTCTCGAAATCCCCGAGCTGCAGCAGCAGCTCGAACTAGACGAGGCTGCAGTGCGGCGCAGTGAGCATGATCTAGCACGAGCGCGGGAAGACTTGAACCAGGCCGATTCCAAGTACGAGGTTGCGGACCTGACCTACAAGCGACTCGCGACTGTGCTACAGACCCGGCCCGGGTTGGTCGCTCAAGAAGAAGTAGACATCGCCGATGGGAAGGACCTCGAAGCCAAGGCTGGTGTTTCCGGTGGAAAGGCCGCCGTGGCGGCCGCGGAACAAGCGTTGGTCATAGCTAAGGCAGGGCTCGAGAAAGACAGGGCCATGTATGCCTATTCACGTATTGCGGCTCCGTTCGATGGCGTGGTGACGAGAATCGACGCCTACGGAGGAGCGCTTCTTCCAGCAGGAACTTCCTCCAACGGTGATCAAGCGCTTTGCCACCTATCCGAAAACGATCTCCTGCGATTGGTAATTCCGGTACCGGAAAGAGCCGTTGGTGATGTTCATCTGGGGGAAAGTGTCGCCGTGCAGGTTTCGAACAGTGGTCAAACGTTTCAAGGGAAAATCGTCCGCTTCTCGGAGCAAATCGACACGCAAACTCGCACGATGCACACCGAAGTGGACGTCCGGAATCCGAAATACCAACTTGTTCCCGGAATGTACGCTACGGTCCAGATTCCTCTACACACCGTCATAAGTGCTCTGACCGTGCCCACTCAGGCCGTTCAGATCTCCAGTGGAAGTCACGGCAGTGTTCTGGTGGTGAATACCAGCTTCAAGATCGAGAAACGCGATGTTGTTTTGGGTCTCCAAACCGCGACAGACAAGGAGATCCTATCGGGGCTCCAAGAAAAGGAGATGGTCGTATTTGGAGAGCAGTCGCAGTACAAGCCGGGCGAACTAGTAGCGCCAACCGTTGTAACGCCCTCAGAAATGGAGTAGGAGCATCATGCCATCCTTTTCGTTGCGGCACCCTTATTTCATCGTCGTCGTATGCCTCTTCGTTTGTGTTCTAGGCATTACCGGATTGGCTCAAATGCCTGTTGACATGTTCCCACCGATCAAGATTCCCGTGGTTATGGTAGCTACTTTTTATAGCGGCATGCCCCCTCAGCAAATTGAAGCGGACATCACCGACACTTTCGAACGATTCTTCACACTCGGGAGCGGAATCGATCACATGGAGTCGCGTTCGATGTCCGGCGTCAGCCTGATCAAGATTTATTTCCAGCCGGGCACCGATGCGAACGCTGACGTCACCCAAATTTCCAATCTTGCCATGGCCGATTTGAGACGGCTCCCCCAGGGGACGCTTCCTCCCGTCGTAATGGGGATGGATGCATCTAACCTTCCCGTATGTCTGCTAACTGTAGAAGGGCAGGACCTTAACGAGACGCAGCTGCATGACTATCTGCAATTCGCGATTCGGAATCAGATTGCCGGCGTACCCGGAGCCACTGTTCCTCCGCCATATGGCGGCCGTTACCGGCAGATCATGGTTTACGTCGACCCGCTCAAGTTGCAGGCACATCAGCTGAGTCCCATGGATGTCGTGCGAGCCACGGATACCTCCAATTTGATCCTGCCGGCTGGCGACGTTCGCATTGGCCCTACGGACTACAATCTTTATACAAACGCGCAGGTTCCGAACGCAGAGGCCCTGAATGACCTTCCTTTGAAGACCGATGGAGAAAAGTCCGTGTTTGTCTCGGACGTCGGTAAGGCCGTCGACGGCGCTGCGCTGCAATACAACATCGTGCGGGTGAATGGGCAGCGATCTGTTTACGTCCCGATTCTAAAGCAAGGTGGAGACACGAACACAATCGCAGTAGTAAATGGCATTCAACAAGCCATTAAGACCCTGCGGGACATTCCTTCACAACTGAAAACACATGTGGTCTTTGACCAATCCTTGTTTGTCAAACAGGCGATATCGACAGTACTGCAGGAGGGAGGAATTGGTCTTTGCCTCACTGCCGTGATGATCCTGATTTTCCTAGGCAGCCCGCGAGCAACCGCGGCGGTGTTTCTTTCCATTCCTCTCTCCGTGATGGCAACGTTCTTTTTCCTTCATTCTGGCGACGAGACGATCAACAGTATGGTGCTTAGCGGATTGGCTCTGGCGTTTTCGCGCCTGATCGACAACTCCGTGGTGGTGCTGGAAAATATCTTCCGCCACATTGAACTAGGCGAAAGCCCGGCTGTGGCTTCCGAGCAGGGCGCGAACGAGGTAGGTCTGGCGGTACTGGCCATTACTCTGGTTACCGTCGTCGTCTTCTTCCCGGTGACCCTCCTTTTCGGTGTGAGTAAATACCTCTTTACAGCTCTCGCGCTTGGAGTCGTGATTTCGTTGTTCGCTTCTTATTTTGTAGCTGTATCGGTTGTTCCGCTTTACTGTGCGCGGGTTCTCCGAGGAGTGGTACATGACGCCGAAGGGATCGACACGACAGCCAAATCCTGGGCTGTGAGATTCCATACCTGGTTCAACTCCCGCTTTGAACGAATGTTGGCATCCTATGATCGCTTGATCCAACAGGCTCTTGATCGCCCCAGGCAAGTCGTCGTAGGTTTTCTGGGGTTGTTCGTTCTAAGCTTCGTTCTCTACCCGCTCGTAGGTCTTTCGTTTTTTCCTCGCACGGATGCGGGGCAGTTCGTTATTAATGTCAAAGCCCCGACAGGGACCCGTCTGGAAATAACCGAATCCTATGTGAGAAAGGTGGAGAACATTGTTCATCAGGTCGTGCCCACCGACGAGCTAAATTCCGTCGTCTCCAATGTCGGCGTCATGTCTGACCTATCGGCTTTGTCCACCCCGAACTCTGCGATGCATACCGCATTCGTTCAAGTCGGGCTTAAAGAGAATCATCGGGTTAGTAGTTTCGCCTATATGGCCGAAGTTCGAAAGAAGGTTGCAACCGAACTTCCCGAGTTGCGCACCTATTTTCAATCAGGAGGATTGGTTGACTCCGTTCTAAATCAGGGGATGCCGGCGCCCATCGATGTGCAGGTGAGCGGCATGGACTTAGAGGCCGCCAACAAGATCGCTCTGGACTTGGCCCGGCAATTTCAGGCAATTCCGGGAGTGTCAGACGTCTATGTTCCGCAAGACATGGACTATCCGGCATTGCAGGTCAACGTCAATCGCGAACGTGCAAGCCAACTTGGACTGAGCCCCCAAGAAGTTGTCGACAACCTCATTACCGCCCTCACGTCCGATGCAATGATTGCGCCGAGTTATTGGGTCGATCCGAAGAGCGGCAACAACTATTTCGTTACCGTGCAGTACCCCGAGAACCAAGTGAAGTCTCTGGAGGATTTGAAGGCGATGCCTTTGCGCGCTCCGCATTTGAAGCTGCCTACCTATCTCAACCAAGTTGCGGACATAGCCCCGATCCTCACCCCGACCGAAGTGGATCATTACCAGTTGCAACGCACTATTGACGTATACGTGGCGCCGTCCGGTGAAGATCTGTCGGGTCCCGCGAAGCAGATCTCGAAGATTGTTTCAGGTACCCGCATTCCGTCGAACATTCGGATCGACATCCGCGGGCTGGTGACCACAATGCAGTCCTCTTTCCGGAGCTTTGGCTTTGGACTTTTCCTCGCGGTGTTGCTCGTCTATTTGGTGCTGGTAGCTCAGTTTTCTTCTTTTGTGGATCCCTTTTTGATCGTCCTGGCGGTTCCAACCGGGCTTGTGGGCGTGATGCTAACGCTGGCATTTACGGACACGACTTTAAACATCCAGTCTCTAATGGGCATTGTTATGTTGACGGGTATGGTGGTTTCAAACAGCATTTTGATTGTCGATTTCGCGAATCGACTTCGCACCGAAGGGCGTGGCGTACGTGACGCGGTCGCCTATTCTTGCCGCATTCGTTTGCGGCCCATCCTCATGACATCTCTGGCGACGATTGTCGGGCTATTACCGATGGCTTTGAAGCTCGAAACCGGAAGCGAGGCCTACGCACCGTTGGCGCGAGTCATCATCGGGGGTTTGATTGCTTCGGTTCTCTTGACGATCTTCGTCGTGCCCGCCGCCTACCTGTGGATTTATCAACGCCGTGCCCAATTGCAGACGCCTATGTTGGCGGGGGAGCACCAGTGAGAACGCAACTTCGCCTGCTCGCTCTTGTCGCCGCGACAACAATGTCGGCAACGCTATCTCTGGGCCAGACCGCGCAGAAACTGACTCTGCAGGAAGCAGAGCAGATTGCTATTCAGAACCACCCGCGCATTCAGGCGGCAGTTAACTTGGCCTCGGCGGCAAAGGCGCAAGTCACGCAGGCTCGTTCTGCTTACTATCCGATAGTCTATGGGAGTCTCACGGGAGTGGATGCTGAAAACAACAGCCGCATCGCCGCTGGAGTGTTGAACAATCCAATCATCTACGACCGTTACGCCAACGGAGTTACTGTGAGCCAACTCATCACGGACTTCGGCCGGACGCATGAGCTCATCAAAAGCTCGAACTTGCATGCTCAGGCTCAACAAGAGAGTGTTGTAACCACGCGTGCGGACGTGTTGCTCCAGGTGGACCAGTCGTATTTCGCGGCGTTGAAAGCGCAATCTGTGCTTGCCGTGGCTCAAGAGACGGTCAAGGCGCGCCAACTTGCATCCGACCAAGTCAGCGAGTTGGCCAAGAACAAAATCAAGTCGGAACTGGATCTCAATTTTGCGAATGTCAACTTGGCGCAAGCCCAGCTTCTCTTGATCCAGGCTCAGAATGATCTGCAATCGTCGTTCGCACGGCTATCCGCTGCTTTGGGATACTCGGACCAACGTACGTTCCAGTTAGCTGACGAACCCTTACCTGCCGCTCCGCCTGTGGATGTTTCAAGCCTGATTCAACAAGCCTTGAAGGACCGTCCCGAACTCGTCAGCCTGCGGCTCGATGTAGGTTCGGCCGAGAGTTATGCAACCGCGGAGCGCGATCTTAAGTTGCCAACCATTTCGGCCCTCGGAGCGGCTGGACTTGTTCCTTACAATGAAGCTCCTCTTGCTCCGCGTTATGCCGCGGCTGGATTCAACGTGAACATCCCGATCTTCAACGGGCATTTGTTCGGCGCCCTGCAAAACGAAGCGACGTCGCGTGCCCAAGCGGAGAACCAGTATCTTCGAGACTTGCAGAATCAGATCGTTCGTGACGTTCAAACGGCGTGGCTTAATGCCAACTCCGCCTTCCAACGGCTTTCTGTCACTGAGCGACTCCTAAACGAGGCCAACCAGGCTCTCGATCTAGCGCAATCGCGGTACAGCCTCGGCCTGAGTTCCATCATCGAGCTCAGCCAGGCTGAATTGAACCAGACCGAGGCTCGAATCGAACAGGCGAGCGCCACGTACGACTATCAGGCGCAGTACTCTTTCCTGAACTATCAGTTGGGTGCTTTGCACTAGAAGGGTTGTTCCGGAAAGTCACTATCGGTGTGATGTAAAGAAAGCGAACAGTCTTGTGAAGTAAGGGAACGAAGGAAATAAGTACTTTTAATGAAACCACCGAATCGTACCGCGTAGTCTCGAGTCTCGACCTAGCATTCTCCGGCATAGATTAAGCCGCCAGCACCGAGTTGTTCTTATTTCTCTTTGGTTTACGGACGCGGCCCCACTAGACGATGGTGAATTGCACGAGGCCAGCGTCGCCGGCTGTGGCCGGCAATTCTGCAATGGAATCGCACTTGCAGTCCCATATTTTGCGGCCGTTAGTTCGCACACATAGAGCACTCAGGGGGATAACTTGGGCTACGAAGGCAGCTGCGGTGCGGTCTCGGAATTGCAGGAAGGCGAGGCCTTGCCTGTGAATATGAGTGATCTGGAACTGGATCATCTTTTCGCGTCGTGCATGCCTCGACTTCAGCGGGCCATGAGACGGCTGCTGCGCGATCCGCAGGATTGCGAAGATGCTCTGCAGGAGGGACTTCTCTTGGCGTTTAAGAACCTGAGCCAATTTCAGGGTCGCTCCAAGTTCTCCACCTGGCTGCACAGCATTGTCAGAAATGCTGCGCGAACACATGTGCGGAAGATGAAATGTCGGCCGCAGTGCTCGTGGGAAGAGCTCTCCCTTAGGGGCGCGTCGATGGTTGAGCAACTTACCGTAGACCCAGGGCTCAGTCCCGATGAAGAGTGCGCGCTCCGGGAACGATCTCGCATTCTGCTTCAAGTCATGCAAGAGCTGCCGTCCAGATATAACTCTGCCATGCGGCTTTGCGACGTTGACGGCGTGGATCCAAAGGAGGCCGCCCAAAAGCTCGGCATCACGGGATCCGCGCTCAAGACCTACCTATTCCGCGCGCGCCGGCTTGTTACCCGACGAATTCGTCTGAGGTATGTCCCTCAATCCGAGCGATTTCCCGACCACGATCAGTCAGTTGTCCAGCGGACCCCGGTATCGGAATTCAGTCGACAGGCCCGTCTCCTTGGCGACCGCAAGCGTCCAGAGAGCGAGCGGTATCGCATGAACGTGAGGACGCGTAAAAAGACGGACCTTGTGGGAGGTAACCATGAATCCGGGAGAGAAAGATCACGCCTTTGGAAAAACAGTGTGGTGCCTTTTGTTCGCGCTGCTGTCTGCAACAATCATCACCCAGCCTGCTGAAGCTCAACAACGCCATTCAAAAGAGGATCCCCAACCACCGTTCATTTGGCCCTTTCTTTATAAGCCGTTAAGCGCCCCAGACGCCGGCAGGGCGGACAACGGTGCAACCGCCGTTCCGAGTGGAACCATTCTACCGGTGCGCTTGAACACATCCCTGTCCGCCACAAAGAGTAAGCCTCGACAAGTTGTCACCGGTCGGATAATGCAAGACCTTCCCTTGCCGAATGGGTTGAAAATCCGCGAAGGTTCTAAGGTTGAGGGGCACGTCGTAGAAGTTGTCCCCGGGAACAAGCTTACCGGCGCTAGAATCTCCGTTCAGTTCGACAGTCTGCGTTCATCGCATGAGACTATTCCTATCACTACAAGTCTTCGAGCTATCGCCGGGTCTACGGAAGTAGTCGCCGCTCAAACGCCTCAGATCGGTCCAGGGGAGGGCGACGTATGGAACTGGTTGACTACAACGCAGATTGGAGGCGATGTCGTTTATGGTGTAGGTGGACCAGTCACGACAGCTGAGAACGCATCTCAGGTTGTGGGAACAGCCGTCGATGGCGGGATACTGAGCCGAGTCAGCGCCAAGGAGCGCACAAAGTGTCGCGGCGCTGTCGACGGCAACGAAAACCCTCAGGCGTTGTGGGTCTTCTCCTCCGATGCCTGCGGTACCTACGGACTTACCCACCTGCAAGTCGCCCACGCTGGGAGAACGGACCCGACTGGCGTGATCGTCCTGGTTTCCGACACTCGCGATCTAAAGATTCAAGCCGGAACGGGTATGCTCTTGCGGGTCAATGGGACCAGGAACTGAAGGATCGATGCATGAAACGCGCCTTTTCCATCATGACCCTCACCCTTGCGAATGAAGTTGGGCCGAAAAGCTGACGCCTCGGTGCGCCCAGTATTTCAGCCTCATACTTGGGAAGGGAGACCCTCGCCGGCGTGGTCGGCGTTTCGGTTGTTAACGACGTACGCGCACTCACTCACACGGAAACCTGAGCCCGCGCCTTAGGTAAATTGTTTGAAATTCTGGCGGAGAGGGTGGGATTCGAACCCACGGTAGGATTTCTCCTACACACGCTTTCCAAGCGTGCTCCTTAAACCGCTCGGACACCTCTCCCGGGCAGTACTTTGACAATCTAGCAGAAAGAGGCGATTCCCGCACACCGGCGTGGCGCGGTGCGAAGGATCGCAGTCCGGGTGTGATTGCCTCGGTTGTGCTGCGTGCTAAACTAAGTGCAGACGAATCAGCTACTCCGGGGTCGTCTAATTGGTAGGACACCAGCCTTTGGAGCTGGCTATCATGGTTCGAGTCCATGCCCCGGAGCCAAACCTTTCCAAGTGCCTGCGGGCTTTCCAGTGCGGCAGAAAACTGGAAAAACCCTCGAAGTCGGCTTTGATTGCCGAGTAAGACCGCAGCTATGCTGCGCCCCTACATTGCATCGCGTGCATCCGTTCAATTTCGCTCATTGATCATTGGGTGGTTGTCCCAGCGGGGAGAGGTGAGTTCAGTTTGGCGCGAGTGTGCGTCACGATGGAGAGGAATTTGCGCGCGTTTTCGGTGATGATCGCGGTGTTGCCGGACTTGAGGGCTTCGGGCTGGACTAGTTCGCCGCCGATGCCGAGGGCTACGGCACCCGCTTCGAGGAATTCGGCGGCGGTATTGAGGTTGACGCCGCCGGTGGGAACCAGAGGGATTTGCGGAAGCGGGCCCTTGAGGGCTTTGATGTACTTTGCGCCTCCTACTTGGCCGCAGGGGAAAACCTTTACGAAGTCGGAGCCGGCTTCCCAGGCGGTGATGATTTCGGTAGGAGTCAAAGCTCCCGCCATGATTAGCTTCCCTTCCCGGCCGGCAAGCTCGACGGTGTGGAGATTGAAGCCGGGGCTGACGAGGAATTGAGCACCGGCGTCGAGGCAGCGGCGTGCAGTGTCGACGTTGAGCACCGTTCCGGCGCCGACGAGGAGATCGGAAGCGGCATGCTTCGCGAGTTCGCGGATGACATCAATGGCGCCGGGGACGGTCATGGTGATTTCGACGATGGGAATGCCGCCCTGACAGACAGCTTCGGCGGCGAGGCGGGCTTCGCTTGGGGACGAGGCGCGCACGACGGGAACGATGCCGATTTGGGTGATGCGATCGCGAACGGATTGTTTGTCCATTTGGGTTGTTCCTCGACTGCAAGAGCAGGAATTAACACAGAGACCACGAAGAACACAGAGAGCACAGAGAAGAGCTTGGGTCGCCGGGCTGCCGCCCAGCGCCTACATAAGGCGCCGAAGAACATTCAGCGGGCGATGCGAGCGCCGACCCCTTTCATGACTTGGAGAACGTCGTCTAAAGTAGCCATGGAGGTGTCGCCGGGGGTGGTCATGGCGAGTGCGCCGTGCGCGGCGCCGCACTCGACGGCCCATTGCGGATCCTTGCCGGCGAGAAAGCCGTAGATCAGACCAGACGCGAAGGAATCGCCGCCTCCGACGCGGTCGAAGATTTCGAGGTTTTCGCGATTCTTGGCTTGAAAAAACTTGCCGTCGGAATAGCAGATGGCGCCCCAATCGTTTAGGGTGGCGGTTTTCGCCTTGCGCAGTGTGGTGGCCACGATCTGGAATGGATAGTCCTTCACGACCTTTGCGATCATTTGCTTGAAACCTTCCACCTCGAAGGCGGAAAGATGCTCGTCCATGCCGGGAACTTCGTAGCCGAGGGCGGCGGAGAAGTCTTCTTCATTGCCGAGCATGACGTCGACATAAGGCGCGATGCGCCGATTGACGTGTTGCGCTTGCTTCTTGCCACCGAGAGACTTCCAGAGGGAGGCGCGGTAGTTGAGATCGTAGGAAACGACGGTGCCGTGGCGGCGGGCGGCCTGCATGGCCTCCAATGCTACCTCCGGCGTGGTGGGAGAAAGCGCGCAGAAGATGCCACCGGTGTGCAGCCAGCGCGCGCCTTGCTTTCCGAAGATGTGTTCCCAGTCGACCTCACCGGGCTTGAGTTGGGAAACGGCGGTGTGTCCGCGATCGTAGGATCCAGAGGCGGCGCGGACGCCAAAGCCTCGCTCGGTGAAATTGAGGCCGTTGCGCGCGGCGCGGCCGACGCCGTCGTGCGGGAGCCAACGCACCAGCGATTGATCCACGCCGCCCTGGTACATGAGGTCTTGCAGGAGGCGGCCGACTGGATCGTCGGCGAAGGCAGTGACGATGGCGGTGTCCAGACCGAAGCAGCGCTTGAGTCCACGAGCGACGTTGTATTCCCCGCCGCCTTCGCAGACCTCGAAGCTTCTCGTTGTGGCGATGCGGCGGTTGCCGGGATCGAGACGCACCATCACTTCGCCGAGGCTGACCAGGTCCCAGCGGCATTGCTGCTTCGGCTTGATCGTGAGTGCCATGCGTTTTACCTCGCAGCGAGCCAAAGCGCGTTCTGCGGGAACAATTGGCTGGCGTTGCGTCGGGAGCTCAGAGAGAGACTCCGCGTTTCCAGGGGATAAAGTCGTCCTGCGCCAGAAGCTCGGCCTTGGTGCGAGTTTCGCCGCTGGCGAACTGAATGACGCGATCGAGAATCGTTTCGCCCATGGCCTCGATCGAGGTTTCGCCGGAAATGATGGAGCCGGTGTCGATGTCGATGATGTCGGGCATGCGGCGGGCGAGCTCGGAGTTTGTAGAGAGCTTGATGACAGGGGCGATGGGATTGCCGGTGGGAGTGCCGAGGCCGGTGGTAAAGAGGACGACGTTGGCGCCGGCGCCGACTTGCGCGCTAACGGATTCGACGTCGCTGCCGGGGGTGCATTGCAGATTCAGGCCGGGCTCGGTGCAGTACTCAGGATAGTCGAGCGTGGCGCTGACGGGCGAGGTGCCGCCCTTTTTGGCAGCGCCGCCGGACTTCATGGCGTCGGTGAGGAGGCCGTCGCGGACGTTCCCCGGGGAAGGGTTCATCTCGAAGCCGGCGTGGACGGCTTTGGCGCGGGCGGCGTAGTCGCGCATGAGCTGCATGAATTTGTCGGCGACTTCCTTACGAGTGCAGCGCGTGATGAGCTCTTGCTCGACGCCGCAGAGCTCCGGGAATTCGGAGAGGATGCCGCGGCCCCCGAGCGCAGCCAGAATGTCGGCGGTGTGGCCGATGGCGGGGTTGGCGGAAATGCCGGAGAAGCCGTCGGAGCCGCCGCACTGGAGGCCGAGGCACAACTTCGAGAGCGGCGCGGGCGCGCGCGCAGACTTGTCGGCCTCGACGAGACCCAGGAAGGTATCGCGCACGGCTTTCGAGAGCATCGTGAATTCCGTGCCCATTTGCTGCTGCTCGAACACGAGCAAAGGCTTGGAGAAATTGGGATCGCGGCGCTTGAGCTCTTCGACCAGCATGGGTACCTGTGCGTTCTGGCAGCCGAGGCTGAGGATGGTGGCGCCGGCGACGTTGGGATGGTGAATGTAGCCGGCGAGGAGGCCGCAGAGATTCCGCGAGTCTTCGCGGGTGCTTCCGCAACCGCCCTCGTGCAGCAGGAACTTGATGCCGTCGAGGTTGCGAAAGACTTTGGGAGCGGTTGAAGTTCGCTGGCTTTCCGAGAGCTGAAGATTCTTGAGCTCGTCGGTCTTGCCATCGCGATAGAGGCGGACAAGTTCGGCGACGTGGCGGCGGTAGATTTGAGGAAGCGCGAATCCGAGTTCTTCCTCGAAGGCTTGTTTGAGGACGGCGAGATTGCGGTTCTCGCAGAAGACGAGCGGGATGACGAGCCAATAGTTTCGCGTGCCGACCTGGCCGTCGCTGCGGTGGTGGCCGAGAAAAGTACGCTCACGCCACGCGGAAACGTCGGGTGGAGTCCAGGCGGAGGTTGCGGAAGCGGCGTGGAAGTCGGCGGCGGCGTGGCGGATGTTGCGTGTGGAAAGAAGATCGCCTTGGCGGATGAATTGGGTAGCGGTGCCGACGAGCAGACCGTACATTCGGATTTCGTCGCCGGGATGAACGTCTTGCGTGAGGAATTTGTGTTTGGCAGGGATGTCGGAGAGGAGGGTGTAGGTGCTATTAGAAAAAGAGACGTGCTCGCCCTTGCGCAGCGGGGTGAGCGCAACGAGGACGTTGTCTTTCGGGTCCAGCTTGAGGACGTTAGTTTGCATTTGTCGATTTCCCGGCGTCGCGGCGCCCGGCGGACGAAGACATCATCCAGACGCCGGCGCTGCAGGAGACGTCACGGGACGCGGACTCGGGTGCAATTTGAGCGTGACGCCGAACACATTGACTATAGGAAGCGATCCCTGGCGTGTCAAACGCCAAGAATTGAAGCTGAAATTCAGCTGAATTGAACGTTGGAGTCATGCGAAGAGCAGACGGCCTTTCCGTTACCTGGCCTGTTCCAGGACGACGATGGTGTCGATGGGATCGCGAGCGTCCGCGGGCAAACGGAGAAGCAGACCGCCGTTTAACTTCTGAAGGTCGAGCTTCGTGTTGGTGCCGAACAGATGCGCGTCCTTTACGCCTGGGAGGTCCGGAAGGGCGAGGTAGTCGTCTTTCCAATCGAGGACGTGGAGATAAATGGTGTTGCCCTTCTGCGTGGAGACGCCCCAACTGCGAGGCGTGATGGGGCCGCCGCGCGTGCCGTAGATGGCGTCACCGTTTTTTGCCATCCATTGCCCCATTGCGTGAAGGCGCTCGATAAATTCCGGCTGCACCTGACCAGTGGACATTGGCCCGATGTTGAGGAGAAAGTTGGCGTTTGCTCCGGCGGCGCGGACCAAGTAATGGATCAAATTGGGCACGCTTTTGAAATTCTTGTCGCTCTTGTTGTAACCCCAGGCGCCGTTGAGGGTCTCGCAGGTTTCCAAGGGCAACTGGCTGATGGAGGTTTGGTTGAAACCCGCGGTGTTGGCGCCCGGCAAATCCTTCTCGAACATCTGAAAGTCTTCGCCGTCGAAGGGAGCGTGGTGGTGGTTGCTTCCGACCAGTGCGGCGGGCTGGAGCTTGTGGATGAGGGAGTAGGTGCGTTGCAACTCCCAGTCCGCATCCGGCTTGTCCCACATGCCGTCGAACCAGATGCCGGCGACATCACCATATTGCGTCAATAACTCGGTGAGCTGCGCGTCCATAAAATCAAGGTAGCGATGGAAGTCGCCGCCTTCGGGACGTCCGGCGGAGTGTCCGGTGCGGCCGAGCGGATAGTAATCGGGGTTATGCCAATCGAGCTGGGAATGATAGAAGAACAGCTCGATTCCCTGCTTGCGGCACTCCTCGGCCAACTGTTTCAGAGGATCCTTGGCGTAGGGCGTGGCGTCGACGATGTTCCATTTGTTCTGCTTGGTTGCAAACATCGCGAATCCGTCGTGATGTTTGCTGGTGATGGTGATGTACTTCATGCCGGCGGACTTTGCGAGAGAGACGATTTCGGCGGCGCTGAACTCGGTGGGATTGAACTGGAGCGCAAACTTTTCGTATTCCGAAACGGGGATTTTCTTGTGTTCCATCACCCATTCTCCGTCGGCGGGCACGCTGTAGACGCCCCAGTGAATGAACATGCCGAACTTGGCGTCCTGAAACCATTGGCGAGCTTTGAGATTGGACTCCGAGGGCTGGTACGTCTGAGGGGACGCAGTGCCACTGCAGAATGTCATCGCCAATAGAATTGACAGGAGCTGTATCGTTTTCATCGCCGTCCTCACTGTTCCAACTTGAAAATCTTTTCCATGAGCAGCCACTTCTCGCCGGGCTTGGCACTTGGAAGCGGTTTTTGAAACTTCCACATTAGCTGCTCCCACTCACCGACCTTCGGCTTCTCGCTGTCGGCCTTCGCTTTTGCCTCGAACGAGAATTGATCGTTGACTTCCATCACCATAAACATGCGCGTGCCGAGCAGGTAGATTTCGAGATCGACTACACCGGCGTCCTTGATGCTTTGGGTGATTTCGGGCCAGATCTTCTCGTGATAGCGCTTGTACTCGGCGATCAGCTGAGGATCTTCTTTGAGATCTAGCGTTAGGCAGAATCTCTTGTTCGTGGGCTTGTTCATGGGCATGTTCGAGACTGGCTCATTTCGCTTCGCTCGGAGCAACGGCGAGAGTTTCTTCGCGCAGAGCGAGAGGTGCCGGCTTGTAGCCTCGCGCTGCGAAGTAGAGCACGTAGATATAGCAAACAAGGGGAACGACAAAGGCGCGCTGAATGTTGGTGGCGTCCGAAATAATGCCCATGATGGCCGGGCAGACGGCTCCGCCAATGATGGACATCACAAGGAGAGATGATCCCAGCTTCGTGTAGGGCCCCAGGTTCTTCAAGCTGAGCGCAAAGATGGTCGGGAACATGATCGAATGGAAAAATCCAAGAAAGACCACCGCCCAGACCGGTGCTGCGCCGGAGGCCAGCAAGGTTATCAGCACACAGACGAGGGCGCCGCTTGCGAACAACCCGAGAAGTTTGGGCGGTGGGATGTATTTCATGACCGCCGAGCCGGCGAAGCGGCCCGCCATGAAGCCGATAAGATGCATTTGCAAATAGTGAGCCGCGACTTTTTCGTGAGTGCCGGCGATGGAGTGCTCCGCGAAGCGGATCACAAAACTGGCCACGCCGACCTGAGCGCCGACATAGAAGAATTGAGCGAGGACGCCTTTAATGAGATGGCTGTGTGCCCAGCGCCCCCGGCGTTCTCCGGCGGAGTCGAGGGGCTGACCCGTCGCAGCGCCTTCCTTGATTTCAGGAAGCTTGGAGAGATAGATAAGCGCCGCGACGAACAGAAAAATGCCCGCGATGACGAGGTAGGGCACCTTGACCATATTGGCTTCGGCGACGCGATAGGCCAAAACCTGTTCGGGGGTCATGGACGAGAATTGCGCGGTGGTGTACTCAATCCCCGACAAGATGAATGCAGCTCCGAGAAACGGAGTGATGACAGCGCCGACCGAGTTGAAGGACTGGGCGATGTTCAGGCGCCGCTCGGAGGTTTCCGGCGGACCGAGAATCGTCACATAGGGGTTGGCGGCTACTTCCAGAAAGCACTGACCGCAAGCCATGACGAACAAAGCGAGCAAGAAAAAGCCGTAGATGCGAATCGACGCGGCCGGGATGAAGAGAAATGCACCCGTCGCACAGATCAGCAGGCCGGTCAGAATACCTCTCTTGTAGCCGACGCGCTGCATAAGCCATCCAGCGGGCAGGGCGGCGACGAAATAGCCGCCAAAAAAAGCGGACTGAATGAGGGAGGACTGAAAATCGGTGAGACTGAATGCTTTCTTAAGATGCGGGATCAAGATGTCATTGAGATTGACGCCGAGCGCCCACAACAAGAAAAGGCTGGTGACGAGGATGAGGGGCAGAACAAATCGGCGCTCAGTAATCGGGACGCGTGCCTTCGTCATGTGTCTCCCTAGGTCAATGCACGATCGAGATGGACGTAGCCGCCGTCGACGAACAGATGCTGGCCGGTCGTGTGCGCCGCCTGAGCAGAGATCAAGAACAAAACGGTGGCGGCGATTTCCACGGGCTGAGTCATGCGCTTGCCGAGCGGAATTTTGGAGACGATCTGGCGCAACTTCGCCTCCGGGTCCGGGAACGTGCTGAGCCATTTCTGATAGAGAGGTGTCATCACTTCGGCGGGGACGACCGCGTTGACTCGGATGCCGTAGGGGAGCAATTCCACGGCCCACTCCCGCGTCAGGGCCAGGATCGCCCCTTTTGCAGAAACGTAGCCGGAAGTGCCGCCCTGTCCGGTGAGGGCCGTTTTGGAGGCGACGTTAACGATGCAGCCTTGCGCCTTCTTCAGTGCCGGCAATGCGTAGTGCGCCATGTTGTAGTAGTGCAGGAGATTCCGGCGGAGGGAGGTCACAAATTTCTCGGGGCTGCCGTGTTCGAGGCCAATGCCATCGTTGACGCCGGCGTTGTTGACGAGAACATCGAGGCGGCCAAACTCGCGGAGTGTTTGGTCAACAGCGGCGGCGCAGCTCTCGGCCGTGGCCAAATCGACGGAAATCAGTCCACAGGCTTTGCCGGAGTTCTTTAGTTCGGACTGAAGTTGATTCCCTGCCTGCGCGTCCAGATCAACGATGATAGGAATCGCGTCTTCATTGGCCGTGGCGCGCGTGATGGCTGCGCCGATACCCTTCGCGCCGCCGGTGATCAGAACGACTTTGTCTTTAAGCTGCAAGTCCATAGGTAGATATTTTCAGGCCATAGAAACGAATCGCATTGGCGCCAAAAACCTTTGCGCTTTCTCCGGCGGCGTGGCGGCCGACGTAGTCCTCGATGAGTCGCGTCACTTGCCGGTAGCTTCCCGCCAGAAGGCAGACGGGCCAGTCCGAGCCAAACATCAGCCGGTCTGGGCCGAAGGCTTCGAAAACCACATCGAGATAGAAGGCGAAGTCGGCGGCCGTCCAGTGGTGCGAGTCTGCCTCGGTGACGAGGCCCGACAGTTTGCAAAACACGTTCGGGCTTCCCGCGATGCTCCGCATGTTCGCGGCCCAAGACGCGCTATTGCCGGTTTTGATCTCCGGCTTCGCCATATGGTCGATGACAAAACGCTGCTCGGGAAACTTCGCGACGAGATCGATGGCGGCGGGCAGATGTTTCGGGTAAATGAGGATGTCGTACGTGAAGTCGAATTCGCGCAGGCGTGAAATGCCGCGCATGAAATCCCGCCGCACAAGGAACCGGTCGTCGGGTTCGGCCTGAACAATGTGGCGGAAGCCGCGCAGTTTCTTGAATTTCGTGAAGAATTGCAGCCGATCGTCGAGCTGCGGAGACCTGAGGTCGATCCAGCCGACAACGCCGGCGATGCGATTGCTGCGCTCTGCCAGATCGAGCAGGAACAGTGTTTCCTGTTCCGACTGGTCCGCCTGAACGGCGATCGAGGCATCGATCCCGTTGGCGTCCAGATCGAGGACCATTTGGTCCGGCAGGAAGTCGCGTTTCAATACTTGCATTGCGTCGGTGATCCAAGAATCCCGCGCGGAATCATACCTCCAGAAGTGCTGGTGTGAATCGATCTTCATGAAATTCGGAGTCCGTCTACGACGCCAACAAGTTCTCCATGCCTTGCGTGCGGTGAGCCGTCCGCGACTTAGCCCCTCAAATTGAAAAATCCTCCATCGAGCGGGTAGTCGGTTCCCGTGATAAAGGAGGCCTCATCGGAACACAGAAACAACGCCAGGGCGGCCACTTCCTTCGGGTCTGCCATCCGTCCGATGGGCTGGGACGCGGAAAGAATCCGAAACATTTCTTCTTCGCGGCCAGGATAATTTTTCTTGAGGTAGTCGTCCACAAACGGCGTGTGAACCCGAGCCGGCGATATGCAATTGCACCGAATCTTGTGCGGCAGGTAGTCCTTGGCGACGGAATAGGTCATGGCGATGACGGCGCCTTTGCTCATGGAATACGCGAAGCGGTCGGCCAGCCCGGAGGAACCGGCAATCGAAGCCATATTCAGAATTACGCCTCCACTGCTGGCCTTCATGTGCCCAATGGCGGCATACATGCAGTTGTAGAAGCCCTTCACGTTCACTTGAAAGATGCGGTCGAAGTCCGCTTCCGTGGTGGTTTCGAGCTTACCGACGTGAGAGATGCCGGCATTATTCACCAAGATATGGAAAGGGCCGTGGCGGGCCAGACTCCGGAAAAGCTCTTCCACCGATTTCTGCTTTGACACGTCGCATGCGTGCGGAGTTGCAACGCCTCCCGCTTCGGCGATCTCTTTCGCCGTAGCTGCGGCTGCTTTTTTGTCGAGGTCGACTACGCGCACGGACGCGCCTTCGCGCGCAAACCGTTGGGCGATGGCGCGGCCGATACCGCTGCCCGCACCGGTAACCACGGCGACTTTGCCATCGAGCCGGAAGGCGTTTGAATCGTGCGGTTGTTTCTTCAGAGCGTGCCCCCTCGTCTAGACCGAAGTTCCGCTTTCGGCTTCAGGTCCTCACCTCGCGCACAGGATTCGTCAGCGTACCGATCTTTTCGAGCGTGATGCTGACTACATCGCCGTCCTTCAACCACAATGGCGGATTTTGCCCCATGCCCACGCCATGCGGAGTGCCCGTGAAGATGGCAGTGCCGGGAAGCAGCGTCGTGCTTTGACTGAGGAACTCGATGATCGCGGGAATGTCGTGGATCATGTCTCGGGTGTTGCCGTCTTGCATGGTGCGGCCGTTCACAACGGTCTGGATTCGCAAGGCGCCGGGGTTCGACAGCGTATCCAAAGTCACGAGACACGGACCGAGAGGGGCAAACGTGTCGAAGCTCTTGCCCCGGCACCACTGGCTTCCGCCCAATTTCAATTGCCAATCGCGGGCGCTCACATCGTTGCCGCACGTGTATCCGGCGACGTATTCGAGAGCTTGCTCGCGCTGAACATCCTTGCAAGCCTTGCCAATGATGACAACCAGCTCGCCCTCATAGTCCAGCTCGCTCGTCTTCGCCCGCGACGGCACCAGAATCGGATCGCTGGGGTTTTGCGTCGCATTCGGGCCCTTCGCGAACACAACCGGGTATTTCGGAAGCTCCATGCCCACCTCGTCGACGTGCCGCCGGTAGTTTTGCCCGATGCACCAAATCATCTCGGGAACAAGCGGGGCTAAGATTTTTTGCACTACCGCAGTTTCACGAGTGAGTTTGAGCTCGCCGAAAAGATCGCCTTCGAGACGAATATAAGAGCCGTCTTGTTGCTCGGCCGCGAAGTGAATTTTTCCCGAAGGGTCTTGGTACCGAATAATTTTCATGATCCTCTCGAAATTGACCCTCTGCCGCGGGCGAAGAGGCAAAACCGAAAGCATTCTAGCAGAGGGTCTAGGTCTCACCTACCTGGTCGCGCCGCGCGATAGGCAAATCCAGGGAGAGAATCGCGAGCGCCGTCACACGCGATCGAGAAAATGGACTTCGCTGAGTTCGCGCAGGTGCGCGGCGGCGCTTTCCGCCGTGATGTCGCGTTGCGGGCTTGCGAGCAATTCGTATCCCACCATGAACTTTTGCACGGTGGCGGAACGCAGCAGCGGCGGGAAATAGTGAGCGTGAAAGTGCCACTCGGGGTGCTGCTCGCCATCCGTCGGCTGCTGATGGAACCCCATGGAATAAGGGAACGCTGTGGTGAAGAGATTGTCGTAGCGGATGGTCAAACTGCGCAGCATGGCAGCGAGATCGTTGCGCTCCGTGTCGCTGAATTCCAGAAGGCTGCCGACGTGGCGGCGGCTCAGGATCATCGTTTCAAAAGGCCAGACCGCCCAATAGGGCACCAGGGCGACGAATGCGTCGTTCTCGCAGACGATTCGCTCGCGGTTTTCGAGCTCCATCTTCAGGTACGCGCATAGCAGGCACGCGCGGTGGGATTGCTGATGCTCGCGCTGAGCGGCTAGTTCTCGAGCGGGCAGATTCGGCACCTCGCCATTGGCCCAAATCTGGCAATGGGGATGCGGATTGCTGGCGCCCATGAGCGATCCGCGATTTTCAAAAATTTGGACGTGCTGAACCCAGGGCAGCGCACCGAGTTCGCGATGCTGGTCCGTCCACACGTCAATGACGCGCCGCACTTCTTCCGGCGTCATGCGGGGGATGGTGAGGTCGTGGCGCGGGGAAAAACAGACCACGCGGCAGATACCTTTCTCCGTGCGCGCGACGATCAGCTCGTCGCGATCCACCTCGATGGACGGCGTGTCCGGCAGCAAGGCAGCATAGTCGTTGTCGAAAACGAAGGTGCTGGTATACGCGGGATTGTGCGCTCCGCCGGCGCGGGGATTGCCCGGACACAAATAGCACGTGGGATCGTACTCGATTCGCGGCGGCGCCGCGGGAGCGGCGACTTGCCCAAGCCAGGGGCGCTGCGTCCGATGTGGCGAAACAAGGATCCATTCACGCAGCAGCGGGTTCCAGCGGCGATGCGGCGTATCCCGAAGATCTTTCGAGGTCATTGCAGTTTTTCCGTCTACCGTCAAAGATCAGAAGACGCAAATGGGCTAGCGCCCTCAGCCGGTCTGCAAATGTAGATCTGAGGCACGAGGCCGGTTTCTTTCTGATAGGCCTTGGCCATTTTCTCTTTGAATTCCCCAGCGTAACGCGCGTCGACAAGATTGATGGTGGCTCCGCCGAACCCGCCGCCGGTCATGCGCGCACCGTAGACACCTTTTTGCTGATAGGCCAGGTCCACCATCAAGTCGAGCTCCACGCAACTGACCTCGTACAAATCGCGCAGACTGCGGTGGGACTCCGCCATGCGCTTTCCGAATCGCTCGATGTCACCGACGCGGAGCGCCTCGGCGGCATCCAGCACGCGCGCATTCTCGGAGACAATGTGCAAAGCGCGTTTATAGATAACTTCCGAGAGAGTGTCGCGATGCTGTTCGAGCTGCTCCAGACTTACGTCCCGCAGCGCGCGGATTCCAGGCAGAACCGCGGCCAAGCGGCGGACCGCTTCCTCGCACTCCGCGCGCCGGCGATTGTACTCGCCGGAAGCCAATTCGTGCTTGACCATCGTGTTGCTGATGACCAGCTTCACGGAATCGGGAATCGCCAGGGATTCAAAGGTCAGCGCGCGGCAATCCAGCAAAAGCGCATGGTCTTTTTGTCCGTGCAGTGAAATGAATTGGTCCATGATCCCGACACGCGCGCCGACGAACTCGTTTTCGGCTTTTTGGCAGAGCCGCGCCAACTGGACGCGGTCCGGCGAGGTGCCGGATTGTTCGGCAAGAGCCAGAGCGGTCGCGACCTCAATCGCGGCGGAAGAACTGAGACCCGCGCCCATGGGGACCTCGCTTTCGACGAGCAAATTCGCTCCGCGAAGCCGCATCCCTGCTTTCTCGAGCTGCAGCGCAACTCCAATCGGATAGTCACTCCACGATTTGGTGGGTTGAGTCGCCGCGGAAGACAAATCGGTTTCCGCCGATGAAGAGAACTCCTCGGAGTAAATGCTGAGAACGCGATCTTCTCTGGGACTGATGGCAACCCAGCAATAAAACTCAATCGCCGCCGGCATCGTAAACCCGTCGTTGTAATCGGTATGCTCTCCGATCAGGTTGACGCGGCCCGGCGCACGGTAGACGCGCGGGGTGGCACCGAATCGAGCAACAAACCGCTCAACGATGGTCGACAATCGCGTCATGGACACTCATTGAACCAGAATTCAAGTTAACCGGGAAATCAAGGGTTCCAGTCTTTCCTTACCTATGACCGGATGAATCCGCAGACGGCGACCCGCTCTTCTGTGGTGCGGCACGCACGCCGCGCCGGCCCAGCAGCAGCAGCATCACCAGGCCAAACGCGAGCAAAACAATCCCCCAAACGAGATTGATGTTCAAATCGAGGGATTGCTGGTAGTGCGAAGAGTCCCCGAAGATACCATACGCAGTCAAAATCACCCCCAGCAGCGAAAACAGGATTCCAATCGGCAATCGAATGTCTATCCCCATGATTTTTTCTACCAGAAGATGATATTCAACAAAAGCGTTCCAGCCACGACGATGATCGCGAGTGATGCCGGCCGCGCATACCAAGCAAGGGGTTCCTCCTGAGGTTTCGGAGTCAACGAGTAGACCAGGCCGGTGAGTTTGCTTTCTTCCGGCGCGCGGGTGAGCAGGCTGACAAGGATCGTCACGCAAAAGCACGTCGTCCAAGCATAAATCGCGGTCCAGAAATTCTGCGCCATCTCGCTCGGATAGGTGTGCATGTGCCCAAGCCAGCCGCCCTTGATTCCGGGTACGGCTCCCGCGGAAATCGTCAGACCGTGATGAATGGCGGCGGCGGTGGTTCCTGCAAGCAGGCCGGAAAACGCTCCGTGGCCGGTGGCACGCTTCCAGAACATCCCCAGTAAAAACGTGGCAAAGAGCGGCGCGTTCACGAAGGCAAAGACCAGCTGCAGCATATCCATGATGTTGTTAAAACGGTTCGCCATATATGCTGCGGCGATGGAAAAGGCGATGCCAAAGACAGTGGCCGCTCTCCCCATCCACAAGTAGTGCGCGTCGCTGGCGCCAGGCCGGATGTAGGACTGGTAGATGTCATAGGTCCAGACGGTGTTGAAGGCCGTTACGTTTCCCGCCATGCCGGACATGAAGCTGGCGAGCAGCGCGGTGAGTCCCAGTCCCAGCATGCCCGGCGGAAAATAGTGCAGGAGCATGTTGGGCACGGCGAGATCGTAGTCGAGTTGGGGCTTGCCGTTTCTGTCGACGGCGGGCTTGCCGGTGACCGCGTCGAGTTTGTAAGGGATGATGCCGCGGCCCCCCGGCTCCGCGGTTGCCGTCATGCTCGCGTGGGTACCTACGGATTGTGTGGGCAGCGCGATGGCGATCAAGCCCGGCAGAATGACGAGAAATGGAAACAGCATTTTGGGGAGCGCGCCGATCAAAGGAGTTCGCCGCGCCGCGCTCATGGAGTTGGCCGCCATCGCGCGCTGGATTACGAGAAAATCAGTGCACCAATAACCAAAGGAAAGAACGAAGCCCAGCCCCATCGCCAAACCGAACCATTCCACGCCGAGCGGATTGGTGTGCGCATGGCCCAGTCCGACCCACGAGTGCGTGAAACTTGGATTGAGTTTGGCCTTCAATCCCGCCCAGCCGCCAACGCTTCTCAGGCCGAGCCAACTCAGCGGCAAAAATCCCGCGACGATCAGAAAGAACTGCAGGACTTCGTTGTAGATGGCGCTGGATAAGCCGCCGAGGAACGTATACACCAGCACCACGATCGCGGATACCAGAATCGCACAATCAAAAATCCCGGAACTGCTGAGTCCCAGCCGCTGAAAAGGGCCATCGAAGACGTGCAGAGTCTGAATGAGCTTTGCAATCGCATACATTGAGATGCCAGAAGAAAAAATGGTCATGACGGCGAAGGAAATGGCGTTCAAGCCGCGTGTTTTTTCATCGAAGCGCAACCGCAGGTATTCGGGCACGGAACGCGCGCGGGAGCCGTAGTAAAACGGCATCATGAAAAGTCCGACGAAGACCATCGCGGGAATGGCGCCGATCCAATAGAAATGCGAAGTGGCAATGCCGTATTTGGCGCCCGAAGCGCCCATGCCGATGACTTCCTGAGCGCCAAGGTTCGCGGACATGAACGCCAAACCGCAGACCCAGGCAGGAATAGCGCGGCCTGCCAGAAAGAAATCGGTGCTCGTCTTCATCGAGCTTTTCAGCGCAACCCCGATGCCCAGTACAAAAACAAAGTACAAGCCCAGGATCAACCAGTCGATTCCGGTCATGCTAGACGCGCTCCTGTTCCGATCAGGGGGCGCACCCACTGCCAGCCGCCGATCCCCCTGTGGAACGGCAATCACGACGCTGGGAGGGTACCTGAGGCGGCAAGTTGCCGCAAGGGCTTCGCGCGCGATAGCGTCTTGAAAGTAAGCGTTTGCATTTGGTTAGGGCATCTCTGGCTGCCGACGCGGATTTTGCCTCATGCTCTTGGCCTGCACTGCTTGACAAATGAGCCTATGGTGACGATTCTTTGTCGCGGCGCGATTGCCAGCTTGCGATCGTTCTTCGTTGTAGACAGTTCGGAGAGGAGCCACAAATGTTCATCGGCCGGCGGGAAGTGGGTTTTCTGGTGGTGGCGGTATCCCTGTCGTGGCTGGGTGCGGACGCCGCAGCGCCGTCGAGCTACGATTTGCGCTCGCCGGACAGAAGAATCGAAGTGAGAATCCGCACCGCCAAAGGCATCCACTACGACGTGCTCTTGAGCGGCAGAGCGCTGCTGGAGGACAGCAGCCTGTCCATCGACATCGATCACAAAACGCTGGGCAGCGAGGCGAAAGTACTGCAAGCGAAGGAGCGCAGCCACGACGAGATGCTCGAGCCCGTGGTGCGGCAGAAATTCGCGAAGATTCGCGACAACTACAAAGAGCTGCGGCTGGAAATGGAAGGCGGCTACGCCGTGGTCTTTCGCGCATACAACGAGGGCGCCGCCTACAGAATCGAAACCTCTTTGCCGCAACAAAATGTAAAGGTTTACAGCGAAGAGGCCAGCTTCAACTTCCCAAGCAACTTCGTTGTGTATTACCCGCAAGAAGACAGCTTCATGTCGCACAACGAACGAAAGTATCTCCCGCAGCATTTGTCGGAGATCAATCCGGCATTTCTTGCGACGCTGCCGGCAGTTGTCGACGTCGGGGGCGCGAAAGTCGCCATTGCAGAATCCGATGTCGAGGAATATCCCGGCCTGTGGCTGCACGGCACCGGCGGCAACGGACTCGCAGCGACGTTTCCTCCTTATCCCTTGAAGGAGAAGCAGGAGAACGAACTCGATGTTCGGGTCGTCGAGGCGGCGGACTACATCGCCGATATACGTGGCACGCGAACATTCCCGTGGCGCGTGCTGGGGATCGCCGACCACGATGCGGACCTGATCACCAACGAGATTGTGTGGCTGCTGGAGAAACCCTCGCAGGTGCAAGACACCTCTTGGATCAAACCGGGCAAGGTGGCGTGGGACTGGTGGAACGCGAACAACGTCTACGGGGTCGATTTCAAGTCCGGCATAAACACGGCGACCTACAAGTATTACATCGACTTCGCGGCGAAGTACGAGATCCCGTATATCATTTTGGATGCAGGCTGGTACAAGGCGGGGAATTGTCTCGAAGTGGTTCCGGAGATAAACATGGAGGAACTAGCGGCCTATGCGAAGCAGAAAAACGTCGGCATCATTCTGTGGCTCGCGTGGAAGACGCTCGACAACCAGCTGGAGGCGGCTCTGGATCAATATGCGAAGTGGGGGATCAAGGGCATCAAGGTCGACTTCATGCAGCGCAGCGACCAACTTTTGATCAACTATTTTTACAAAGTAAGCCGCGAAACCGCCAAGCGCAAAATGCTGGTGGATTTCCACGGCGACCAAAAGCCTGCCACGATGACGCGCACCTGGCCCAACCTGATCGGCACAGAGGGAGTCCGGGGCTTGGAGTGGAGCAAGTGGAGCGCAGACGCCGAACCGAAACATAACGTCACGCTGCCGTTCACGCGGATGTTCCTTGGCCCGATGGATTACACGCCCGGCGCCATGCTGAATGCGCAGAAAAACACCTTTGCGCCGATCTTCAACCGTCCGATGGGTCTTGGGACCCGCTGCCATATGCTCGCGATGTACGTCGTGTTCGAAAGCCCGTTGCAGATGCTGTCCGACAGCCCATCGAACTACCTGCGCGAGCCGGAGGTGATGGATTTTCTTGGTCCGGTGCCTTCGGTGTGGGACGACACGAAAGTGCTTGACGCCCGCATCGCGGATTACGTCGTGGTGGCGCGAAGAAATGGCCGCGATTGGTACGTGGGAGCCATGACGGACTGGACGCCGCGCGAACTCGAGGTCGATTTCTCCTTCTTGCCCGACGGTGACTTCCAGATGGAAGCCTTTCAAGACGGAGTGAATGCCGACCGGCAAGCCAGCGACTACAAAATCGTGAAGACCCAGGTCAACAAGACCGCTAAGATGAAAATCAAGCTGGCGCCGGGAGGCGGCTGGGCGGCGAGGATCGTTCCGTAGTAGCTTGTTGTCGACCGATTCCCGGCGAGCCACGCGAAATGCGCGGAGCCTGCCTGCGAGATTCTTGATGACGCCAGCCCAGGAACGCGCTCCCGCCGCATCGCATGTGCCCCGCAGACGATGGGGCATTGCGTTGCTGCTGGGCCTCGGCGTGCTAGTGAATTATTTCGACCGCGTAAATCTCTCTGTTTCGCAGCAAGCGCTTACCGCGACCTTCGGCATGTCCGCGGTCCTGTTCGGCTACCTGTCGAGCGCGTACAACTGGACTTACGCCGCGCTGCAACTCCCGTGCGGCCTTTTGCTGGATCGTTTTGGCGTGCGCCGGGTTGGCCGGGTGAGCACCATTCTTTGGAGCGCGGCTTCCTTCGGCGCAGCGGGAGCCACGGGCATCGGCAGCCTGTTCGCCGCGCGATTCCTCCTGGGAATCGGCGAAGCCCCCACGTTCCCTGCCAACGCAAAAGCGATCGGCTACTGGTTTCCGAAACAAGAGAGAAGCCTGGCCACGGCGATGTTTGACGGGGCCGCGAAGTTTGCGCCTGCAATCGGAGTGCCACTGATCGGCATTCTGTTGCTGCATATCGGCTGGCGGTGGAGTTTCGCGGTTACCGGATTCATCAGCCTTTTGTATTTTGGATTGTTTTATGCATTCTATCGGAACCCGAGCGAAGACGCGTCGCTGACCAGCGCGGAACGCGAGCTGATCGTCCAAGGCGGCGCTCAGCCGGAAGACAGCGTGAAAGCCGCCAAGGGCGCGCCCCTCTTGTACCTGCTGGGACAGCCAAAGGTTTGGGGCTTGGCCTTGGGCTTTGCCTCGTACAACTACACTTTTTATTTGTTGTTGGCTTGGCTGCCTTCGTATCTGTCCTCGGCACTCCATATCGACTTGTTGCACGCGGTTCTGTATACCAGCGTGCCTTGGCTGTTTGCGACGTTCACCGACCTTGTTGTCGGCGGATGGCTTGTGGATGCGCTTGTCCAACGCGGTTGGAACTCAATTCGCGTCCGGCAAGTTGTTTTGATCGGAGGAACCGCCTGCGGGCTGGGAATCTTTGGCGCCACGCGAGCGGCGAGTCCTGTCGAGGCGGTTTTCTGGATCAGTATTTCCATCGGAGGATTGTCCGCGGCGTCGCCGGTCGGATGGTCTATTCCTTCGCTGATTGCACCGCGAGAGAGTGTTGGGACGCTCGGTGGCATCATGAATTTTTGCAACCAAGTGTCGGGAATCGCTGCGCCGATCGTTACGGGCTACATTTCTGCGGCAACGCATTCGTTTTCCTGGGCGTTTGGAGCGGCGGCGGCATTTTTGGTTGTGGGCATCGCGGGTTATGTGTTCCTGCTCGGGAGAATCGAGCCAATTCCCGAGCCGACCTAAGTGCCTGGGTGTTGCGAGTGCGCCGCGACTTAACGGTAATCGCTCGGCTGCAAGACATGCAAAACGCGAGACGCGCCGCTTTCCTCAGCTTGGCTCTGGTTGGGCTGAGCTGTCTGCGCACGCGCGGGCGCGCTCGTGGAGCAGCCCCCGCTCGCGGGCGTTGCGCGTGAGCGAAGCAGCGCGCTCGAACTCAGCGCGGGCCTCGTTGAAGCGGCCGAGCTTTCTGAGGAGCTCGCCGCGCACGCTGGGCAAGAGGTGGTAGCCCCTGAGCGAGGGCTCTGCGGTCAACGCATCCACGAGTTCGAGGCCTGCCGCTGGACCGGAGGCCATCGCGACTGCGACCGCACGATTGAGCTCCACGACGGGGGATGGCGTGAGTTGGGCAAGCGCCTCGTAGAGCGCCACGATGCGCGCCCAGTCCGTTTCCTCCGGGGCACGCGCTCGAGCATGACAGGCGGCGATCGCAGCCTGGAGTGCGTACGGACCCCGCATGCCGCCGAGCTTTTCCGCACGATCAAGCGCGGCTAAACCCCGATGGATCAGGAGTTGATCCCAGAGCGCGCGGTTTTGCTCGAGGAGGAGGATGGGCTCGCCCGAAGGGCCCGAGCGCGCCCTCGAGCGTGATGCTTGGATCTCCATGAGCGCGACCAGACCGTGAACCTCCGCCTCCTGCGGTGCGAGCTCAGCCAGGATTCGCCCAAGGCGGAGCGCGTCCTCGCAGAGCGCAGGCCGCATCCAGTCGTCACCCGCGGTCGCGGAATAGCCCTCGTTGAAGATCAAGTAGATGACTTCGACCACGGACGAGAGACGCGCGGCAAGCTCGGAACCTCGGGGAACCTCGAAAGGGACGCGCTCCTCGGAGAGGGTCCGCTTGGCACGGACGATGCGTTGGGCGACCGTGGGCTCCGGGACTAGGAAAGCACGGGCGATCTCGTCCGTCGTCAGACCCCCGAGCAAACGGAGTGTCAGCGCAACTCGCGCCTCGGTCGAGAGAACCGGATGGCACGATATGAATATGAGGCGCAGGAGGTCATCGCCGATGTCATCGTCAAGCGCCGCATCGAAATCCGGCACAGCCATCTCCTGCTGGGCTTGGCGCTCGCGACCTAGCTCCTCGTGTTTGCGCTCCAGTCGCTTGTTTCGGCGGAAGATGTCGATCGCCCGGTGCTTTGCAGTGGCCATGAGCCAGGCGCCGGGGTTGTCCGGGATGCCCGATTCCGGCCACTGCTCGAGAGCGGCGACGAGAGCGTCTTGCGCGAGTTCCTCGGCCAGACCGACATCGCGCACGATCCGGGTGAGACCGGCGATGATCCTGGCCGACTCAATCTTCCAGACCGCATCGATGGCCCGATGTGTATCGGCAGACGTCACGGCTACCGATCACACCACGTTCAATCCGTCAGCGCAAGCCGAGGCGCGCCGAGACTCCTTCTCCGCGGCGTTCCGTGCTGGCGAGTGCTCCTACGGTTTGCAAGCAAAGTCTTCCGGCCCGAACATCTGGCGAACCTCAGTCTCGCCCTCCCAGCCCGGCCAGTGCTCTTTGTGAAGTTCCATGAAGCGCACCGCCCCTTTGATTGCCTCTTCCTTGGACGTCAACTCAAACTGCGCGTACCCACCGACAATCTCCTTGGCCTCGGTGAAAGGTCCGTCGACCACGGTGACCTGCCCACCGGAAAGCTGGACTCGAGCTCCCAGCGCGGTTGGGAGTAGCCCTCCGCTCCCGACCATCGTGCCGGCTTTGACCGCCTCGTCGCTGAGCTTCGCAATAGCGTCCATTAACGGCTTGGGCGGAAAGCCCGAGCGCTCGGCGGACTTGACTATCATCATGAATCGCATCGTGATACCTCTCTTGTGTGTTTTTGTTTTCTGCTTCGGAGCCGGATTTCCGGACCGTTTCGACCCGGAGGCAACCCTGGCTCTACTGTAACGTCGAACTAGGGCCCGTGAAATCGACACGTCGAACAATTTTTTCTGGCAGCCGCTGGGGAGGTTAACTTCATTTGTCCGAGGCCGCGGCGGGCCGCAGCTACGGCGTCACGACTGCTTGAGCTGCTCACGCAGCGCGGGCTCGGTGCTCCCGGCCTTCTGGACATCTGCGGGGAAGTCCTCGAACTCCTGTACCTGGCGAACCTCGATCACTTCGTTGTCCGAAGCGGGACAGCGCTTGGCCCATTCGACCGCCTCTTCCTTGGACTTCACCTGAATCATCCAGTAGCCGCCGAGTATCTCCTTGGCCTCGGTGAAGGGCCCGTCGGTTACCCTTGGCTTCCCTCCGGAGAACGAGACGCGCGCGCCCATCGAAGGCGGGTGTAAGCCATCGAGCGCGAGCAGCACGCCGGCCTTCTGCAGCGATTCGGTGTACTTCATCATGGCGGCTACGGCCTTGGCGTCCGGCATGGTGCCCGGTTCGGCCTTCTCGTACCCCTTCGGGATCATCAGCATCATGAATCGCATGGGTGTCTCTCCTTGTGGTTCTGGTCGTGGTTCGGAGCTGGGCTTCTGGACGGTCTCGACCGACTGAGTCCCAGCCTCTACTTATGCGTCGAACGAGGGCCGAGGAAATCGACAAATACGGAAACTCCTTTTGAGAGTATCGGCTAGGGTTTGCATGCAATTGCTCCACATGGGTAGGTCCTCCAACTACGCTCCGCCAACCATGACACAGAGCAGCAGCCAGTGCGATGCCAACATGTGGGCGAAACCCACTAATAGCGCTTGATGCTCGCAAAGATACGCCGGCAAAGCTTGGCAGCACGCCAGAATCACAGAGCGCAATACCTCTGACGCCATACATGCTGTGACGTCGACAAGGCTGCACCCCTGCGCCGCCGCCACATCCAGATCGCGAAACACAATTGCAATCCCGAGGGCAGCGAGGATCACTCCAACGATTGCTTTGCGGCTTGGAGAACTTGTGTACTGTCCGGCCATCTCGACCTCCTATCTGACTGATTCCTCGGCTCTACTTACTTGTCGAACGAGGGGTCGCGAGATCGACAGGTTTAGTATTTTCTTGTCGTATTTTTTCTTAGGTGTCGGCAATGATTTGACTCATGTGTCTCGCGATCGTGTTCTGGAGGAGCGGTCGGCAAGTCGGGGAAGAGAGGCGACTCGTAGTCGAGGAATCCAGACTTTGTCGCCGCTGGGGTGTCGGCTGTTGATCCTTCAGGACTAGCCGCAATTTCTCATATTAGATAGAAAAAGGCTGTGGCTTCATGGCATAACTCTTTTGTCAGGAAGAAATTCTGCCAAGAAGGAGCAACAGCCTTATGACTGCAGAGTGTAACCAGTTT
>Ga0187819_10000041_pt1 | contig 56485 bp, 47 predicted proteins | sample NC_wetland_sal_i_15_FD_132411 | JGI IMG/M metagenome (GOLD analysis project Ga0187819, IMG submission 132411) | Wetland sediment microbial communities from Neuse River Estuary, North Carolina, USA - SO4_4 | ecosystem: Environmental > Aquatic > Freshwater > Wetlands > Sediment | place: USA... | reverse complement strand
CCTCGTGCTCTGGCAGCATGGACCATCAATTGGGACACTCCTATTGCTGCCGGTGTTGCTGATTTGCCCATTGACGCATTTACTCTTGCATCGTCACCCGCATTGAAAGATGCAGCCGCGTCGTTGCGAGGGCTAGGCGTCAAGGACCGCCTGATTACGAATTGCCGGCGCACGGGGTGGGGAAGCTGTGGGTTGACCCGAGGGCGATATTCCGACAATCAGCGGCCGAAATCAGGCACGCTACGGACCTAGGTCCTCAATACCGACCGCAGACTTAGTCGATATTCCCGTTTCAAGGAGGCAATGATGCTCAAATTCTACTACAGCGGAGCGCCGAACCCCACCAAGGTCGCCCTCTTCCTCGAAGAGACGGGCACCCCTTACGAAGCCATTCCCATCGATACCCGGAAAGGCGAACAGCACGGATCGGATTTTCTTGCCATCAATCCAAACGCCAAGCTGCCTGCCATTGTCGACGGCGATATCACGGTGTTCGATTCGAGCGCTATCCTGCTCTACCTCGCTGAGAAAACTGGTAAGTTCCTGCCCGCCAAATCCGACAAAGCGCGAGGCGAACTGCTGTCGTGGATGTTCTTCGTTTCCTCGGGCGTTGGCCCTTACTTTGGCCAGTCGGTGCACTTCCGTAATTATGCGCCAGAGAAGATTCCGTACGCCATCAATCGATATGCCTTTGAAGCGCAGCGCCATGCCGGCATCCTCGATGCCCGGCTTGCCAAACAAAAATATATGCTCGGCGACACTTACACGATTGTCGACATGAATGTGTGGGGCTGGGCGCGACTTATCCCGACCGTGCTTGGCGACGGCGGTTGGACGAAGTTTCCGAATTTAAAACGGCTGGTGGACGAGATCAGCGCACGGCCAGCGGCACAAAAGGCCGTTGCACTTAAAGATCGGCATAAGTTCAAGACAGAAATGGATGCTGAAGCGATCCAGGCCATGTTTCCGCATCTCAAGGTCAAGGTCGCTTGAGCCTGCTCGACGCCTGCGCTCCAAGTTCGCGGGGCATCACCATGGGACTTCCCCGCAGACGATTTTTCCGACTCGTGACCGGTGCTGCCGTACTGCCGGCCGTGTCGCGCGCGGCGTGGGTGCTCGATTATCCAACGCGGCCGGTGCGCATCATCGTCGGATTTCCCCCTGGCGGTCCCACCGACATTTTTGCGCGTCTAATCGGTGAATGGCTGTCGAATCGGCTCGGCCAGGCGTTCATCGTTGAAAACCGTCCCGGTGCGGGCAGTACGGTCGGTATCTCGGCCGTCGTTACTGCACCCCCTGATGGCTATACGCTACTATTGGTCAGCACGTCCGCCGTCATTAGCGCATCTTACTATCGGAATCTTAGCTTTGATCTAATCCACGATATTGTACCGGTGTGTGGTGTTGCGCTCGAACCTCTGGTCATGGTGGTCCATCCATCGGTTTCAGCCAAGACAATTCCTGAATTCATTGCACATGCGAAGGCAAATCCCGGCAAGATCATCATGGCATCGGTCGGCAATGGCACCACGCCCCAAATGACTGGCGAGTTATTCAAGATGATGGCGGGCGTAGACTTACTCCACGTTCCGTACCAAGGCGCTGCACCGGCTCTCACTGATATGTTGGCTGGCCGGGCACAGGTCATGTTCGAAGCGATGCCAACTCTGGTCGGCTATATACAATCCGGAAAACTGCGTGCCTTAGGCGTTTCAACCACGACCCGGTCACCGGTGTTTCCGGATATCCCCACAATCGGCGAATACGTCCCGGGTTATGAATCGAGCGTTTGGTTCGGTATTGCGGCGCGTAGACAGACGCCAGCCGAAATCGTGGAAGTGCTCAACAAAGAGATTAATGCGGGACTTTCCGATCCTGCCCTCAGTGCGCGGCTTGGTGAGTTCGGTGGCACTGCGCTTAAGGGCACGGCCGCCGAATTTGAAAGACTGTTCGTAGGCGATGCCCAGAAGTGGGCTAAAGTGATGAGAGCCGCGAACATAAAGCCAGAATAGAGCCGTGAATGAGGGTCAGAAGCCCTGCGCGGAGCGAGGGTCTCCATATCGGCCATCCGCTGATTCAAGCCAGAATGCGGTGACCGGAGCAGCATCTCCCACGACCGTTGAGCTTGGGTCAGTTCCTGCGCAGCAGTCCAGTCTCGACCAGTGGCCGCCGTTCGACTGTCTGCCACACCTCCGGCCGAAAAAGAAACTGGCGTTCTTTCTGGTCTCGAGCAGATGCTGCGCCACGACCCACTTGCGGCAGCGAGGAAGCCCCGCGCCCGCCCATGCCGGTGGGACAGTAGAAACGAGTTGAGCAGCCCAAAAAATTCCGCAAAAAACTCCAGATCCCTCAGTATGCTACGCACCGCTGGGGGGAGCTTTCATGATTCGGACGAAGCTAGGCCGATCCGCCTGGGGATTTGCAATGCTAGGCCTCCGCCTTGATCGGCTTGTCGCTTTGGCTTGCTTGACCTTGCTACTGCTGATTCCGCGTGCCGCGCTCAGCGATGCCGATGCGGATAAATCCGTGCCGAATGCGGAGATTGTGGCGCCGCCGGCGGAAGCAGATTCGCAGCATGCAACAGACAAAGCGACCGGCGCTGCTGCGGAGACCATACCGATAACAAATGGGACGTCGGCCGCGAACGAAAAGCCGGGTAACTCGAGCGATCAGGCCGAGATCCAGAAGTCGGCAGCCGTGTCGACACCCGTCGCGGCGACATCAGCAGCGACAGCGACTCCGGACCCACTGACCGCCGCTGAGGTCGAAGTTGCGGCTGCACCGGGGTCTGGGCCCGATAATTCCCAAACGCCTGCCGCGTCCGACAATCATCCTCCACCGACCACCACTGCAGCACCACCGAGTGCCCCGAACCAGCCCGCGGTGACGACCGATGCGAGCGCTGCTATCGATCCCGATGCTCCGATTACCGAACAATTGCGCAATCTTGCTAGTGGAAAATTTGATCACATCATCGGCAGTGCCGAGGAAAGGACAGCCATCGACACATTCTATTCCGGCCGCAATTATGCGCCGCTGTGGATCACCGAGGGCAAGGCTAATGCGCGCGCCAAGGCCGTAATTGCCTATCTTGGCGGGGTCTCGGCCGACGGTCTTGATCCAACCGATTACCCAGTTCCGAATTTTGACTCAATCAGTGATCCGGTCGTGCTTGCGGAAGCCGAGATTAGTCTGACGACTTCGGTCGTCACTTACGCGCATCACGCGCGAATAGGCCGCGTACATTGGTCGCGCGTGAGCGGCGATGTCTTCTACGAAGCGAGTGCGCCGGATCCCATCGAGGTCCTCACGACTGTTGCGGAAGCCAAGGACGTGGCTAGGACACTTGACGCCTATGAGCCGCATTCTGAGCCCTACCTCGCGCTCAAAGCCAAGCTGGCGGAACTTCGTGCCAGCCAGCATGACTCCCACAAGACTCGCATCCCGAACGGGCCGCCGCTCAAGATTGGCATGCGCGATGAGCGGGTGCCGCTACTGCGCTCCCGGCTCGACGTTGCCGGCGACGGCGGCACGACCTACGACAAGGTGCTTGCCGATGCCGTAAAGAAATTCCAGGAGACGCATGAACTCAAGCCGAGCGGCACGCTCGACACGGCGACGCTCGAAACGCTCAACGGCCGGCAGTCAGATCGGTGGACAGACATCATTATCGCCAATATGGAACGCTGGCGGTGGATGCCGCACGATCTGGGTGCGACCTACGTCATCGTCAATCTGCCCGATTTCACGCTGCGCGTGATGCGCCAAGGCAAGCTGGTCTGGATGACGAAGATCGTGGTTGGCAAACCGACCACGCCGACGCCAATTATGAGCGCCCAGATGAAGTCCATCACCGTCAATCCGACTTGGAATGTGCCGGACTCGATCGCCACTAACGAATATCTACCTTTGCTGCAGCAGGACCCCACGATCTTGCAGCGGATGGGGTTGCAAGTCAGCTACAACGCCGATGGCACCATTCATCTTTCCCAGCCGCCGGGTGAGCAGAATGCGCTCGGTCAGCTCCGCTTCAATTTTCCCAACAAGTTTCTGGTTTACCAGCACGACTCGAACCAAAAATATCTGTTCGCCCATGATAGGCGCGCTGAGAGCCACGGCTGTATGCGGGTCCAGGATCCTGTGAAATACGCGGAGGTGCTGCTATCCATCGTGCGGCCAGGGGAAGGCTACACGCAGGATCGCATTCGTAGAATGTTTGGCTACAACGAAGCCGACATTCAATTTCCGACCCTAATCCCGGTCCACCTCACCTACCAGACCGCTTTCGTTGATGACGACGGCAAGCTGGAATTCCGCGAGGATCTTTACGGCCGCGACCAAGCGCTGCTTGCTATACTGAAGGGGAGCGAACGCAAACTTGCTGATATTCCCATCCAACGCAAGGACAGCACGATTCGTCGGCAGCTTCTGGCAATGCCTGACAATCCCTGGGGCGGCTGGGGACGTGGCTACGGGGGAGGGCTGAACTTCTTCACGCGATGGTTTGGTGGCCTATCCACTCCGGCCGTGCCGGCCCCGCGCCGACCCGTGGCGCAACATAGGGCGTATTATCAATAGTGGCTCGGTGAGCCTAATTGTGGTCCCTTTTGGCCGATCACGCAATTCTGGATGGCACCCACGCTGGCGTTTCCTACGTGCGCTTGTTGCTGTCTAACAAGAAAAAAGCTCCGCGGCCTCACGCGGAGCTTTGAACGACGACAGCGATACTCACAACAAATACATCCGGTGACCGCGTTTTGTTTTTTGGTCTGGTCGGATACTGCGCTTGCATTCAGACACATGTCTGCGGCTCTCACCGACCGATCTGCCCGGCTCACGCAGCCGGGCACGCCAACCCTGGGGGCGAAGGAAAGTGCCGTCGCGATCCGTCGCCTGATCAGACAAGCGGTCCTGTGAGGCTCCGCAGGTGATCGAGATTCTGCCGCCACAAGGTGGTGGTCGGCGAATCAACTCGGCACACCAGATTTGGCGATTGGGGGCCAGGTGGTCGGGTTGATCTCGTGTACAAGCTTTGCAGCGGCAAGGATTTTCGGTTCGGCAAAGCGCGGCCCGATGATCTGAAGCCCGATCGGAAGCCCGGCGGCGGTCTGCCCACACGGCGCCGAGGCGGCCGGAAGACTGCTCAGCGTCACTAAAAAAGTCGGCGCTATCCAATCGATGTAGCTGGTCATCTTTCGGCCGGCGATCGTATCCGGATAACCTTGTTCGACGGGAAATGGCGGGACAGGTGTTGTCGGCGTGAGCAACAGGTCAATCCGCTCAAACAATGTGCGCCAACGATGCCACAGCTCCGCACGCTTGCACTCGGCGCGCGCAATGTCGCCGATCGTCAGCTTTGAGCCAGCCTCGATATTGCCTTTTAGATTTGGCCCAAATTTTTCGAGTTCGTGCAACGATTCGAAAAACCGCACGGCCATGGTCAAACCGCGCAACACCAGATAGGGCTCGAGACCGTCAGCCACCGAGAATTCCATTTCTTCGACGGTCGCGCCGTAATCATCCAAGCGCATGGCCGCGGTTCGGCACGTGGTGCCGATTTCCGGGTCGATCCCCAACCCTGCGATATCCGGCGCATAGCCGATCCGCACGTTTTTCAGATCGCGGATTTGCGCCACCGCTGCCGCTACACTTTTCCACGGTGGGGTTATTGAAATAGGCGTGAGGCCGTCATCGTCACCCATCATCGCTTCGAGCAGCAAAGCCGCATCCTCGGCATTGCGCGCCATCGGTCCGTGTACGGTTCCAACATCCCATGGCAGCGGCGTGGGATATCGAGGCACCAGTCCGACCGTCGGACGCAAGCCGACGACCCCACAAAACGCCGCCGGAACTCGCAACGAGCCGCCAAAATCGGTGCCTTCGGCAAGCGGCAGCATGCCAGACGCCAGCGCTGCGGCCCCGCCGCCGCTCGAACCGCCCACGCTCAAGGCAAGATCCCAGGGATTGCGTGTGGCGCCAAACACGCGATTGACGGTATTGGCGCCGGCGCCAAATTCCGGTGTGTTGGTCTTACCCACCACAATGGCGCCGGCTTGCTTGATCCGTTTCACCACCGCGGCATCTTCGCTCGGGACGTGGTCGGCATAGAGCGGCGAACCGAAGGTGGTGCGAATGCCAGCAGTCGGTGTGAGATCTTTGATGCCGATCGGCACGCCGTGCAGTAAGCCGATCGCGTTGCCGGCCATCACGGCATGTTCCGCGCGTTGCGCTGCGGCCATTGCCGATTCGGCCGCAAGCGTGCAGATCGCGTTGATTTTCGGATTGAGTCGCTCAATTGTTGCAAGGCAGCTTCGCAACAGTTCGACCGGGCTGACGGCTTTCCTGCGAATGAGGCGCGCGAGCTCCGTTGCCGGCCGCCAGTTCAGTTCATCGGCAAGGCTCATTGGATGTTTCCCTAATCAATATGGGCGTTATGAGGCTTTGTCGTGCGCGCGACGCCTAATTTCCTCAATGACAATGCTGTTGTCCTTTTCGCTTTCGCCGTGGCGGACACAGGCTTCGAGCACGGCGGCGTGGACCGCAAGCAGCGGTAGCTCCTGCCCGATCTTGCGCGCCTGATCGATCATCAGATGCGCGTCTTTGAGCGTCTGGCGTACGCGACCTTCCGGAGCAAAATCACCGACGACCATTTTCGGCCCTTTGGTGTCCATCACCTGCGAAGCGGCTGCCGACGCGCGCGCTACCTGCAAAAATGCCGCAGCGTCGAGACCAAGCCGTGAAGCAAAGACCAGGCCCTCGGCAAGGGCGAGGCGATTGAGGCCGAGAATGAGATTGATGGCGAGCTTGGCGCGGCCGCCGTCACCGATCTTGCCGATGTGAAAGCGTCGCGGAAATAATGCATCCAGCACCGGCGCGGCGATTTGCGCCGTCTCCGCATCGCCGCCGATCAGCCCGACGCCGTCGCCTTGACGCACCTGTGCGCTGGTGCCGGAGACCGGCGCCTCAAGAAAGCGAATATCGCGCGCGACTCGCGCGCCGAGCGCGGCGATGCGATCCGGATCGCAGGTGCTGGTGCAGATCACGATTTTTCCTGATCCTGCCGGCACAAGCGTGCGTTCAACGACATCCTCCACTTGATCGGTCGAGAACACCGCGATCACGATGGGATCGCATTGCCGTGCAATGTCGGCGAGCGTTCCGGCGCGCCCGCCGATCTGTACAAGCCGTTTCATCCGTGCCGCATCGATATCGAATCCAATGACGCCAAATCCGGCGGCGATCAGGCGCTGCGCGTACACTTCTCCCATCAAGCCGAGACCGATCAGACCGACGGGTGGTTGCGGAGGCATGGCTGTTCCTTTCTGAGGCTCGGCGACTTGCCCGAATGATGGTTCGCTCGAATCAAACCGCCGACGAAGAAGCAGCGCGTATATTGGACCAAGACGCTAGGGCAGCGGCGCGACCTTAAGCTCCCGCGCCACGGTATCGAGACTCTCGCGCAGCGCTTTCGACATGGGCACGCCGCGGGCGCGGCGATCGAGCCGCTTGGCGTGGCTCTGTTCGCCGGGAAGCCAGATGCGGTCGACCCCGGGCAGCCGCCGCGATTGCCGGATATCGCGAATAAAAATGTCTACGGCTTTCTTGAACTCAATCGGCGGCATGAATGCCTCGATCGACAGCGCCATGATCGCCTGGCCGGTATTGGTCGCCCTGCCGGTTTCTTTGACGAAATCAATCACCTCGCGCCCCACCGCCGCGCGATTGAGCGCCCCGGCAAGCAACGCAATAATTAAACTCAAGCCGTAACCTTTGTAATCGCCGATTGGCAGCAAATGGCCTTCGTCGGCGCGCTTGGGATCGGTCAGCGGCTTGCCGTCGCGATCAATCATCCAGCCGACCGGCATCGGCTCGCCGCGCTGCGCTTTCAACCGCACCTTGCCATAGGCCGCAACGGTCGGCGCCATGTCGAGCACGATCGGCGGCTCGTCGAGCGATGGGACCGCAACCGCCATCGGATTGGTGCCAAGCAGACTTTCGCTGCCGCCCCACGGCGGCAAATGATTGTTGCTGCCCACCGCGAAGTAGAGGCCCACCATGTCATGCGCCAGCGGCATCGTGACATAAAGCGCCGCGGGTCCGGCATGATTGCTCATGCGCGCCCCGACCCAGCCAATGCCTGTCACCTTGGCCTTCTCGATCGCCAATTCCGCGGCGCGCCGCATCACCAGATGGCCCATGCCATTGTCGCCGTCAATCAACGCCACTGATGCGCGATCGCTGATGAGCCGGATATTCGGGTTGGCATTGATGCCGCCGGCGCGCAGCCGGCGCACGTAAAGCGGCAACCGGATCACGCCATGGGTATCGCTGCCGCGCAAATCGGCTTCCACCATCAAACCCGCGACCGCCTGCGCGTCGGTGTCCGGCAACCCGGCGGCGACAAACGCGCGCGCTACGAAATCGCCGAGCGGTGCTGCCGGGACGCGGGCTTCGGCCGTCATTTCCTTGGTCCTTGTGTTCTGATCCATTTTCAATCCATTTCCAATCCATGCCAAAGCCATGATGCGGCAGGCGGCTGGCGCTGCCCCGCGTCAGATCATAAGATCAATCGAAGTAACGAGGTAAGCCAATATGGCCACATTGACTGCCGAAAAAATCGCGACCCTTGATGCCTGTTTCGGGACATACCCGCATACGCGCGCGCTCAAGGACGGCGCGATCACCTCCGATCGCGTCGCCTTGCGCTTCAACGAGGTCGAGCCGATCAACAAGGCCTTCCTTATGATGGTGCAGCAGGAGAAATTCGACGTCAGCGAAATGGCCATCGCGACGTATTTGCAGGCCAAGGCCTATGGCAAGCCGCTGACGCTGTTGCCGGCGACGATGATGGGACGTTTTCAGCACGGCACCATGTTCTACAATTCCGAGCGCGGGACGGTGACCCCGGAGAGCTTGCCGGGCCGGCGCGTCGGCGTGCGCGCTTTCTCGCAGACGACCGGCGTTTGGCTGCGCGGCATCCTCTGGAAGGATTACGGGCTTGATCTTAGCAAGGTGAAATGGGTGACCTTCGAGGACGCCCATGTTCCCGAATATCGCGACCCGCCGGGCGTCGAGCGCGCCGCTGCCGGCAAGGACATGACCAAAATGCTGCTCGAAGGCGAACTCGACGCCGCAATCTTCGGCGGCAACATTCCAAAAGAGCCGCGATTAAAGAGCGTGATCGCCGAACCGGAGGCAGCGGCGAAAGAGTGGTACAAGAAGCACGCGACCGTGCCGGTCAATCACATGGTCGTGGTCAAGACTGCGCTCGCCAAATCCGATCCCGGCGCGGTGCGGGAAATCTTCCGCATGCTGGCGGCGAGCAAAAAAGCCGCAGGTCTGCCGAAGCCCGGCGTTATCGACACGATTCCATTCGGCTTCGAGGCGGTGAGACCGGCGCTCGAACTGATGTCGAGCTACGCGCTGGAAATGAAAATCATTCCGCGCCGCTTCAGCGTCGAGGAATTGTTCGACGACACCACGCGGGCGCTATAGCCAGGGCCTCAGCATCCAAGAAGAATTCCGGCCGACATTTTCTTTTTTGAATTCAAAGCGTTACCAAATCCACCGGTTGTTTGACGGTAAAGGATATTATCTTTAATATCTGAGGTGCACCAAGGATTTTGGTGCCCAAGGATTTTTCACGCCAATGCCGCTTGAGCCGAACACAAACGCCACGGCCCGCATCATGCTGGCGGGCCGCTCGTCGTCGCTCTCCGCGCAGGTCGTGGCCGAGGTGCGCGATGCGCTGTTTGCCAAGCGGCTGCGACCCGGCGATTTTCTCGGCACCGAAAAAGATCTGGCGGAGCGGTTTAACGCCAGCCGCATCGTTGCGCGCGATGCGCTGCGCACGCTCGAAGCACTCGGCATCGTCGAAATCCGCATGGGCAAAGGCGGGGGCGCGCGCATTGCCCATGGCAATCCGCGCCTGTTTGCCGAAGCGCTTGCGGTGCAGCTCGATCTCACCGGCGTGAGCGCTGCCGAAATCATGGACGCGCAGCGCGCCATCGAGACGCTCGGCGCCGAACTTGCGGCGGAAAATGCCACGGCGGCGGACATCGAAAAGCTGCGCCGATTGTTGCGCGAGGCCGAAGCGGCGATCGGCGATCTCGACGAATTCACGCGTCTGTCGCGCGACTTTCATCTCGCCGTCGCCGAGGCCTCGCACAACCGTGTCATCCTGGTGCAGCTCGTGTCGCTCGAGCACGTGTCCTGGCCGCGCCGCAATGTCACCGCGACGCCCAAGCTGGCGCGGCACATTCTTGAAATTCACACCAAGCTTGCCGACCTGATCGAGCTTCGCGATCCGAGCGGCGCGCGCACCTTGATGGACGATCACGTCAAGATGATCCGGGCGCGGCGCGTCGCCGAGCGCGGTCAAATGCGCCGCAATGGTCACCTCAATGCCTGCTGAAAACAAGGGAGAGAGAGCAATGGCGAATTTCATCATCGAACCGCATTTCCGCCTGCACGAATGGGTGGCGGAAGAAAAAGGCTACTTCCGTGACGAGGGGCTCGATTATGAATTCCGCGAGCTGGTGCGCGCGACCAGCGGCAAGATCCACGACAAGGGCGACAAAGTCGGCGCGTTCCAATCGTTCGAAGAGGGACGCAAATCAAACGTCAGCTGTGCCTGCCATTGGACGGTGAACGTTGCCGCGTCCAAGGGCATCGGCCGCATGTTCACCGACGTCTATTCGGTGTCGCCGGCCGGCATTTTCGTGCCGCCCGATTCAAAGGTGAAGTCGCCAGCCGACCTTGGCAATGTGCCGATTTCGGTCGGTTACCAATCGGGCAGCCATTATGCCACCGTCCAGGCGCTCGAACCGTATCTCAAGCCTGACCAGATCAAGCTCAACTTTGCCGACGGCATGCTGTTCAAGCGCATGGAGCAGCTGATTGAAGACAAGGCGCCCGCGGTGAGCCTGTTCAGCGGTCCTTATTACTTTGCCGAGCAGCTCGGCTTCCGCAAAGTCATCGACACCACCTTCATGATCGCGACGATGATCCACGGCGACCCCGATCCGGAGGATCTGCGCAAATTCTTCCGCGCACTGCGCCGGGCGCAACGCGATATCGACCTGCGGCCGGAGCTCTGCACCCATTATTACAAGAACGAATTTCCGGATCGCTTCCATGCGCTGATGGATACACGGCGCTGGGGACCCGGCGAGCGGCTGGTATTCGAGCCGTATACCAAAGAAGTCTACGAGCAGTCGTTCGAGTGGATTGCCGCGCATGGCATGTTCGCCGATAGCGGTATGGGAAGCGGCGATTATGAAAAGGCGACGCTGTCGCTGAACGCCTAATCGCTGAACCAAACGTCGCGCTGAGAACGAAAGCGGCGCGAGGTCCCAAGCCGCATGACTTGCGGCAACGGTCTCGCGCCGTTTGCTTGCTGGAAGCCTCGTGTGCCTCAGGCGCGGCTAGTGCCGCCACGATTGCCGCGGCGCGTGGTGACGGTGGCGTGCAGTGAGAAAGCAGCCCAGCACTAACATTGCCGCAAGAATGAGCCAAAGCTCCGCGTCAACAGCGGTATCGACAGCCATGTCATCCTCCCATAGCCGCCCCCTGGCTGGGTAAATTTTCAGCAGCTAGAAAGCTCCCGGGAACTCCAATGATGCGATGTCGCAGGGGTCAGGGCGCCGAATTGGCGCTGAGCGCAATCGTGGTAAACGCCGCCGCAGCGGCGAGCGGAAAGATTTGGCCGCGCCGAGATCGAGCCGAAACCCCGTCACGCTGCATTTGTCCTTACATCCGACAAACGCCGCCGCTGCGCATTGGGCCGGGGATTGCGCCTGCCGGCGTAAACCATTGTGGCAGGCGCCCCAACAATACCTCAGATTTCGACACAATCGGACATGCTCCCGCCCTCGGTTTTCGGTGAATTTGGCTGTCGGATCGAGGAGTTGTGCGGGATGCATCGTGCGGTGATCGCCGTGATCGCTGCCGTCTGGCTTGCGGCAGCGGCTTGCATCGGGCCGGCCGCGGCGGGCGGCGCGGAACAGGATCCTGCGATTACCGTGCTCGGCAATCGGCACACCGGTGCCGACATGATCCGCTCGTTTTTTCATGCTGCGCCGGACGGCCAATACGACGCCGCAGCGCGCGATGCCGCGCTCAAGCAGCTTTACGCCACCGGCCTGTTCACCGACGTAAAGATTTCCCATGAGGGAAATCGCACCCTGGTCGTGGTGGTCGAAAATCCCACAATCGGCATCGTCGCTTTCGAAGGCAACAGAAAGCTCAAAGACGCCGATCTCAAAATGCAGGTGCAGTCCAAAGCCAACGGGCCGCTGTCGCGTGAACTCATTCAAAGCGATGTCGTGCGCATTCTCGATCTCTATCGGGCCCACGGCTATTTCAGCGCGCAGGTCGTGCCGAAGACGATCGAGGGAAAGCGGGGCGACAACGGCCGGGTGAATCTCGTCTTCGAGATCAAGGAAGGCGAAAAGCTTGCGGTTAAGGATATTGCCTTCTCCGGCAACGCCGCCTTTTCGCAGGTCAAGCTCAGAGGCGTCATGAAGACCGGCGTCAGCAATCCGCTGAGCTTTCTTCTCGACAACGATATTTACGACGCCGACCGGATCGAAAACGACCAGGACTTGGTCCGGCGGTTCTATCTCGCGCATGGCTATCCCGATGTGCGGGTGTCTTCCGCAGTGCGCTACGACGCCGACAAGAAGGGCGCCGTCGTTACTTTCAGGATTGACGAAGGCCCGCAATATCGCTTCGGCAAAGTCGGCATCGAGTCGCATTTGAAGACCGTCGACGGCAGCGCGCTGCGCGACAACCTGCGTACCCAAAGCGGCGACATTTACGATGCGGACGCGGTCGCCAAATCGGTCGAGGCGCTTGCGATCGTACTGGCCAGGGGCGGCGAGCCTTTTGCCAGCGTCGTTCCACGGACCGAGCGCCATGCCGATCGCCGGATCGTCGATATTTCGTACCGGATCGAGCAAGGCAAACGCGTCTATGTCGAGCGCATCCAGATTCACGGCAACACCAAAACGCGCGACGAAGTGATCCGCCGCGAATTCGATGTCGGCGAGGGCGATGCCTACAATCGCGCGCTGGTCGATCGCGGCGAGCGTCACCTCAAGGCGCTTGGCTATTTCAAGTCCGTGAAGATCGCCGCGGCGCCCGGTTCGGCGCCGGACCGCGTCGTGCTCGACGTCACCGTCGAGGAGCAGCAGACCGGGAATTTCTGGATCTCCGGCGGCTATTCGACCAGCGACGGCTTCTTGGCCCAGGTAACCATCAGCGACACGAATTTCCTCGGCACCGGCGATATCGCCAAAACGACGCTGACCTACGGACAATATGCGAGAGGATTCGATCTCGCCTTCACCGATCCCTGGTTTCTCGGTCAGCGCCTTTCGGTCGGCGGCGAACTGTTCGGCCGCCAAACCTTCGCCAATTCCAATCAGGCATTTAACACCAGTCTCTACGGCGCCAAACTTTCCGCCGGCACGCCGATCACCGACAATCTCGGGGTGACGTGGAGCTACTCGATCTACAACCAGGGCGTTTCGCTCGATCCGGCGATCGGCACGGTTTCGCTGCCGATCCAGCAGGCGGCACAGGCGGGGTCCTATTGGGTCTCATCGATCGGCAGCGGCCTGACTTACTCTACGCTCGACAATCCCAAAAATCCGACGAGCGGCGTTTGGGCGCGGACCGATAACGAGTTCGCCGGACTCGGAGGGGCGGCCAAATTCGCACGCACTACGGATGATGTCCGATTCTATCAGCCCATTGCCGGCGATCTCGTCGGCGTGGTGCGGGCGCAAGGCGGCTACGTGACGCCATGGGGCGGTCAGCAATTGCCGCTCTTGAGCGGATTCTTCGGCGGACCGCAGCTCATTCGCGGCTTTGCCCCGAACGGCTTCGGACCGCGCGACATCACGCCGGGTACGACAATGGATAATCTCGGCGGCAACATCTACTGGACCACGTCGGCCGAGCTGCAAGCGCCGATGCCGTTCGTACCGCCGGATGCGCAGCTCAAGCTGGCGCTGTTCTCCGACACCGGCAGCTTGTGGGCGACCAACGCTTCGACCGTGCCGGGCCTCGCGCGTTCGCTATCGCCGGCGCAGCAGATTGCCAATTCGCAGGCGCTGCGCGCCTCGGTCGGCGCCAGCCTGATCTGGGATTCCATGTTCGGCCCGATCCGGGTTGATTACGCCTATCCGATCGCAAAGCAGAATTACGACGTCACCCAGCGCCTGCAGTTTCATGCTGGGGCGTTCTAGCTCTGGTCCGCGCTCACCCTGGCAATCTCACCGCGCCTCGACTACGATCCGAACTCAATTTTAAGCCGCTCCCCGCCGCGTGAGATCGCACCAAGAGATCGCACCATGAGCCAAATCCGCGACCAAATCCGCGACCAAGTCCGAGAATATGACACCATCACTGTCACCCCTTCCACGCCGCATATCGGGGCCGAGATCGACAATATCGATCTGACACGGCCGCTTTCCAATCGCCAGGTGGACGAGGTGCATGACGCCATCATCGCGCATGGCGTCATTTTCTTCCGCAATCAGAAAATCGACTTCGAATCGCACCAACGTCTGGTGCGATATTTCGGCGAACCGCATGTTCATGTCGGCGGCAAGGGCACCGCATCGAAAACCGTTCCCGGTCACCCGGCGATCCGTAAGCAATATTTCGACGCCAATTCAAAACGCGTCTCCGGCGAGGAGTGGCATTCCGACCAGAGCTGCGCCGAAATCCCGCCGATGTACAGCGTACTCTACCAGGAGATCATTCCGCCGAACGGCGGTGGCGACACCATGTTCGCCTCCGCCTACAAGGCCTACGAAGAACTGAGCCCGTCGATGAAAGCCTATCTCGAGGGCAAGACCGCGACCCATGACGGCGCCCGCGGGTTCGACAAGAACGCCGATACTTATCCGGTCGCGGTCCATCCGGTCGTCATCCGCCATCCCGAAAGCGGCCGCAAGGCGCTGTTCGTCAACCGCGAATTCACCAGCCACATTAACGAAGTGTCGGCCGGCGAAAGCCGCGGCGTGCTCGAATTCCTCTACGATCACATCGCGCGGCCGCACTGGAACATGCGCTTCCGCTGGACGCCGCATTCGATCGCGTTCTGGGACAATCGCTGCACCCAGCATTATGCGATCTGGGACTATTGGCCGAACGTGCGTTCAGGCTACCGCATGTTCGTGAAAGGCACTGAGCGGCCGAGCGCGGGGTGAGTGAAATCGCTCGGTGATCCGTCATCCTTAGGTGCGAGCGAAGCGAGCCTCGAAGGATGAACGGCCCGGGGCCGTCGCCCTTCGAGGGCCGCGGAGCTTGTCATCGGGCCGGCCACTTCGGGCCGGACCCGTTGGCGGCCACCTCAGGGTGACGGTCTATCTAAACTCAAGCTACCCACTCACCCCTTCCACAGCGGCGCGAATTGCGTGGCGACGACGTCGGTGTAAGACACTTGTCCCGCGAGCAAGCCCTGATCGCGTGCAAACTGTGTCATACCGGCGACGAATTCCGGCGACAGCGCGGCGTCGTAATAGGGCAGGTCGCGGCGAATAAGCTCGGTGATCAGCGCCGCCTCCGGCGGCGGAAATAGTTTTTTCCCAACCTCGCCGGTGCGCTCCACATTCGCTTTCAATGCGGCTTGGGTCTTGACGATCGCGCGTACGGCCGCCGCGGCTTGCTGCGGCGATCGTGCGATTAGCACATCGGTTGCTGCGATCGTCGCCGCGGTGAAGTTGAAGCAGCGCTTCGGACCGTCGCCGCGGCGCACATCCAGCACAATCGTGCCGACCCCGCGGCGCACCGCGACTTCGGCACCCATGCCGTTCGCCCAAAAGCCGTCGATCTTTCGCTCCTCGAGCGCCTTGGCGGCAGTCAAACCAAAATTAATGCCGGCGCCGGCGGCGCCCGGTACCGGCGCGATAGTCACGCGATCGCGCGCAATGTCGATGCCAGCTTCCACCAACAGCCCGCGCAAGCCCTTGTCCACCCACGGCGCGGCGCCGATGCGCCGGCCTTTGACGGCGGAAACGTCGCCGCGCTGCGCTTTCAAGTCCGCGTGCATCACCAGAAACCAGTACATGCCCTGCGCTTGCGCGCAGATCAGCTTGACGCCACGAAAATCGGGAAAAGCGGCGAGCGCCGAATGCGCCGAACCGCCGACGAAATCGACTGCGCCATCGCGCAACGCCGCATAGGCCTTGTCGACCGGAAAAATCAGTTCGAGCGAGACATCGAGCCCTTCGGCTTTGAAAAATCCGAGCGCGACCGCGGCTTCGGCCGGGAAATACGAGTTGGAAATCATATCCGGGACGGCAAGCTTCATCGGATCAACTTCTTTCTTGGCATCAAAAGGTTGGCATCAAAAGGTTGGCATCAAAAGGCGGTGCATTGTGAGGTGAGAGTGCGGATAACGTGCTGCCCCTGTCCGGCGCTGCGGTGCCGAACGAGCGGACATGCCGGACGATGATAGCCGCAGCGTCGTTGACAACAAGGTATGCGCCGCGCCGATAATGCCGCCACAAGCGGCCCTGTCCGCCACCGCGAGCCGCCCGTCATCGGAGGAAGTGCATGAACCGCCCGCAGCAAGGCTTTCCGCCCATTCTCGACCGCCGCGGCCCGCCGCGGGTGCGCCGCTTCGACGAGCAGCGCTGGCTCATCGACAATATTATTCGCGCCAATGGCATCGATTGGGACCAACCGCGTTCGCTCTACATCCATCTGCCCTGCGGCATCGAAGCCAATGCCGATTTCGCCGGCATCCGCGAGCGGGTGAAGAAAATGGCCGACATCGGTCCGGCGTTTGCGGCGGTGGCACGCCGTCGCGAGGCCAAGGCCAATGCCGCGGCGCAAGCCGATCGCAAAGTCACCGCGCGCGACAATTTTTTCATGGCCGCGGTACACTGGGGCGCGGCGCAATGGCCCTACGACGAGAATGATGAAATCAATGTCGCTTACAACAACAAGAAACGCGAATGCTACGCCAAATACGCAACGCTTGCCGATCATCACGTCGAAGCGGTGTGGGTGCCGTTCAAGGACAAGGCGATTCCGGCCTGGCTGCATCTGCCGCCGAACTATAGCGGCGGCCGGCTGCCGGTGGTGATCGCTATACCCGGCATGGACAGTTACAAGGAGATCCAGGTCGCGCTTTACGGCGACAAATATCTCAATCGCGGCATGGCGGTGCTGGCGATCGACGGCCCAGGCCAATACGAGGCGCCGATGATCGGGCTTTATTTCAGCATGGAGAATTGGGTTGCCACCGGACCGGCGTTGGTCGACTGGATCGCGGCGCGGCCTGAGCTTGATGCCGCGCGCATCGGCGTCGCCGGCACCAGTTTCGGTTCGCTGTTCGGCACCGTGCTCATCGGCAACGAGCCGCGCATCAAAGCCTGCGCCGTAATGTCGGTGTGCCACGAACCGGGCGGCCACACGATTTTTCAGGAAGCCTCGCCGACTTTCAAAAAACGCTTCATGTATATGTGCGGCATCACCGACGAGGACGAGTTCGACGCGTTCCGCAAGACCATCACTTGGGAAGGACACGCCGACAAGATTCGCGTACCCTATCTTTGCGTCGCCGGCGAAGCGGAAGAGCTCAGTCCGCTCGAACATTCCGAACGTCTTATGGCCGCGCTCAAAGGGCCGAAGCAGATGGTCGTCTACCAGGAATCGCGCCATTCCGTCGGCAATGTGTCGGCTGCCAATCTTGGACCGTTTCCGCCGGTTCTGCTTGCCGACTGGCTTGCCGATCGGCTCGCCGGCAAGCCGTTCGTCAGCGAACATTGGTATGTCGCCGGCTCGGGAGAGATCAACAAGACGCCGTACTGAATTCTGCCGGGCTGCGATGAGGGTCGAGGGGCAAATCCGATGAACGCCATTTTCGGCATTTTGCTGCAGGGCGCCGGGGCATTGATCTTGACGGCTTCGGCGCAGTCGCCGGCGGCCGTGGTCGAGGAGATCCAGGGCAGCGTGTCGGGCGTTCAGTTCATGGACTATGTCGATCCGGGCCAGGTTATCCGTCTCGGCGCCCATGACCGGATCGTGCTCGGTTATTTGAAGTCGTGCTGGCGCGAAACCATCAGCGGTGGAACAGTGACGGTAGGCCCCGAGCAAAGCGAAGTCGCCGGCGGCGAAGTGGCGCGAGCGAAGGTGGCGTGCGAAGGCGGCAAGATGATGCTCTCCGCCGAGCTCGCCGGCAAAAGCGGCGCCATGGTGTTTCGCCAAGCGCCGAAGCCGCAGGCCGCCGCTGCCCCGCATCCGCAATTCACGCTGTATGGGCTGTCGCCGGTCTTCGAAGTGCGGCCGCCCGGCAAGCTCGTGGTCCAACGCCTGGATCAACCGGGCGAACGTCACGAGATTGCCGTCACCGAGCAACAGCTCGTGCGCGGCGCGTTCTTGGATTTTGCCAAGTCGGGTGTGGCGCTCGCTCCCGGCGGAATCTACCGGGCTAAACTCGCCGACCAGGAGATCGTGTTCAAAATCGATCCCGACGCCAAGCCGGGCGACGCGCCGCTCGTCGGCCGTTTGGCCCGCCTGCAGGCGCGGCGCTAGTCGCAGCGAATCCCGCGCATGGTCAGGGTATCGCGACGGCTTCGGGATGCGGTTGCTGTTCTCACCATCGCGGTCGTGGCCAGCGCGTTGATCCTCGCGCCGCCACTCGATCGGTTCCGCGGTTTGTCGATCGACATGCTCACCATGCTGCGCTGGCGCGTCTTCGGCAGCATACATAAACCGGAGCATTCGCCGACGGTCGTGGTCGCGCTCGATGAGGAAACCTATCGCACGCCCCCGTTCGCCGGCACGCCGGCGATAACGTGGACCTCGGAGATCGGCCAGGTTCTCACCGCGATCCTTGCCGGCGGCGCCAAGGTGGTCGGCTTTGATATCGTGTTTCCAACCTCGATCGAGCAATCCGAAATTCCGTTCGGCGACGGCACGCTCGGGGTACGGCTGCGCGGCTTTGATCGCGATTTTCTGCGCGCGCTCGCGCTCGGCGCGCGTGACGGCAAAGTGGTGCTGGGCGAGGCGCAGCATCGCGATTTTCCGATTCTGCCGTCGCCCGGCCAGCGCATCGCGGTCGGCCAAACCGCGAATATCCGTTCCCTGAACGTCTTTAATGATCTGGATGATGTGGTGCGGCGCATCCCGTTCAGCGTGACGGTCGACGGCGAGCCGCAGCCATCGATGGCGGTCGAGCTGGCGGCGCGCGCACTCGGCGCGCCGGCGACGACGATTTCGGGTTCTCGCATTCCGAGCCAGATCCCGAACACGATGGTGCTCAATTTCGATGGTGGCGCCGACCCGATTCCGACTTATTCGCTGGCCGATCTGCGCGCCTGCATTGAAAAGGGCGACAGCGATTTTTTCCGCCGCAACTTCGCGGACAAAGTCGTGCTCATCGCCACTGTGCTCGACGTCGAAGACCGGCAGGTGACGTCGAAGCGTTTCGCCACGTCGCCGGAAAATCCAACGAGCCAGCGCTGCGCGCTGCCGGTGCCGCCGCCGAGTACGGTTTTTTCCCGCGACTCGACGCCCGGCGTCTACACGCATGCCACCGCGGTCAACAATCTGATACGCGGCGACGCGCTGGTCGAGCTCGGCACAATCGGCCTCGGCGCGATTGCCTTTGCATTCGCCGCCATCGTAGCGGTGGCAACATTGACGCTGCCGCTGCTCGCCGCAGTGCCTGCTTATCTGGCCGCAGCCGTGTTGTGGACGTCCGGCGCCGTGCTCGCTTTCACATATTCGCCGCTGGCGCTGCCATTGATCGAGCCTTTGCTCGCGGGCGTGGTCAGCCTTGGCGCGACGACCGGCTTCCGGTTTTTGGTCGCTGACAAGGACCGGCGTTTTTTGCGCAAGAGCTTCGGGCTTTATCTCGCGCCCAGCGTGATCGAGAAAATGGTGACCGCCAATAAGCCGCCGGCGCTGGGCGGTGAAACCCGCAACGTCACCATCTTCTTTTCTGACCTCGCCGGGTTCTCGTCGATTTCCGAGGCGCTCGCCCCGCCTGACCTGGTGCACTTCATGAACGAATATCTCTCGGCGATGACCGACATCATCCAGGAGCAGGGCGGCTTCGTCGACAAATATATCGGCGACGCCATCGTCGCCGTATTCGGCGCGCCGCTCGACGATCCGAACCATGCGCAAAGCGCGATCAGCGCCGCCTTGCGTTGCCGCGACCGTCTGCACAAGTTCAATCGCGAGCCGGCCGAATGGCAGCGTTTTACTTTGCGCCAACGCATCGGACTTAATTCCGGCGACGGGCTCGTCGGCAATATCGGTTCGCGCCAGCGCTTCAATTATACCGTGATGGGCGACACCGTGAACGTGGCGTCGCGGCTCGAAGGCGCCAATAAATATTTCGGCACAACGATCATGGCCGCCAAAAGCACGTTCGAACGCGCGCCGGCAGGCTTCGCCTGGCGCGAGCTGGACAGCATCCGCGTCCAAGGCCGCGACGAACCGGTCAGCATTTATGAGCCGCTTGCGCGTCATGGCGAAGAAACTCCCGAGCAGAAAGTCGTAGCGGGCGCCTATGCGCATGCATTGGCGTGCTGGCGCCGCCGCGATTTTGCCCGCTGCGCCGAAGCGCTCGCGACGGTCGCCGCCGCCGATCCGCCGTCGGCGATCCTGTTGCAGCGGGCCAAGAAATTTCTGGCGCATCCGCCGGCGCCCGATTGGGACGCCGTCAACACGCTGGAAGGGAAGTGACGGTGCAATAGCACCGTGATTGCGAGCGAAGCGAAGCAATCTAGAGTCAAACAATCTAAGTCTGGATTGCTTCGTCGCCTTTTGGGTTCCTCGCAATGACGAGGCTTACGCCGCGATCGCTTCGAGCCGGCGCTTGGTCACCGGCGGCCCGAACACACTAATGACGACAAAGACGATCGCCATCGCGCCGGCGATGAAGCTGAACACGCCGATGCTGCCGTAACGGGCGAGAAAGAACGCGATGATGAAGCCCGAGAAGATCGCGGAGAACCGGCTCCACGAATAGACGAAGCCGACCGCCTGGGCGCGGATGCGGGTCGGATAGAGCTCCGCCTGATAGGCGTGAAACGAAAACGACATCCAATTATTGCACAGCGTAATCAACAATCCGCAGACGATGACGCCCACGGCGCTGGTCTGCTGCGCGAACAAAAGTCCGAACGCCGCAATGCCCGCCGCGGCCCAGGCGATCTGCCATTTGCGCTCGAAGCGGTCGGCGAAGAACACCCCAATCAGCGGTCCGACCGGCGCGGCGATGGCGATGATGAAGGTGTAGGTCAGCGACTTTGTCACTTCGACGCCTTGGGCGATCAACAGCGTCGGCACCCAGCTCGAAAAGCCGTAATAACCGATGGTCTGAAACAGATTGTAGATCACCAGCATGATGGTGCGGCCGCGATAGGTCGCGTCCCACATCTCGATCCAGGCGCCGGCCTTGCGTTCCGTTTCGCCGGTGACGGATTCAGGCGCTGCGAGCTCGACGCCGTCGGCGCGGATGCGGCGTTCCAGCTCGGCGACAATTTTTTCAGCCTCCGCCGTCCGGCCATGCTGCTCGAGCCAGCGCGGCGATTCCGGCAAATTTCTCCGTATCCACCAAACAACGGCGGCGCCGATCGAGCCGATGATCACGACCCAGCGCCAGCCGTCGAGTCCCAGGATGGTCCGCGGCACCAGCTGCCAGGCCAGGAACGCCACCACCGGCACCGCGGTGAACATGACGAACTGGTTATAGGCAAAAGCCGGCCCGCGCTGCTCCTTCGGCACCAGTTCGGAAACATAGGCGTCGACGTTCACCAGTTCGACGCCAAGCCCGACGCTGGCGATGAGCCGCCACAGATTGACGCTCTCCGGCGTGTTTTGAAACGCCATGACGAAGGCGCCGATCGAGTACCAAAGTAGCGCGAAGGTGAAGATCGAGCGCCGGCCGAACCGGTCGGACAGCCAGCTGAAGGCGAGCGTGCCGATGAACAGGCCCAAGAACAGCGCAGCCACGAAACTGGCAAAGCCCTTCAGGTCGAACAAGCCTTGCGTGGTCGGCGTGAAGATGCCGGCCTTGAACAGGCCGATGGCGACATAGGCGGTGAAGAACAGATCGTAGAATTCGAACCAGCCGCCGAGCGATAACAGCGTCACCAGCCGGCGGATGTGGCGCGACGGCGGCAGCCGATCGAGCCGCGCCGCTATCGTGACTGCAGCATCGGCGGCATCTTTGGCCATGTCATTCCTCCCGCATGTGCCATTCGCGCTGTCTTGGCCGCGATAGTATACGAAGTTGCCCTCGATCAAGCTCCCCAGGAAGGCTCGCACCATGAACGTGTTCGAAGCCGTCGATTCCCGTATTTCCTGCCGCTGGTTTCTCGACCGGCCGGTCGCCGCCGACCTTGTGCGCGATTTGATTGCGGGGGCGGCGCGCGCGGCCTCCGGCGGCAATCTGCAACCCTGGCAGGTCTACGCGCTGACCGGTACGGCGCTGACTGAGCTCAAGCGGCAAGTCGCCGCCACGATCGCCGGCCGCGATCCGCGCCACGAGGATGCGGAATATCCGATTTATCCGAAGGCGATGTGGGAGCCGTACCAATCGCGGCGCGACCATCATGGCGTGCAACTTTACGGCGCGCTCGCCATCGATCGCAACGATGCCGCGGCGCGGCTTAACCAGTACAAGCGCAATTACGAGTTTTTCAACGCGCCGGTGGCGCTGTTCATCGCCATCGATCGCCGGCTCGGCCCCGGCCAGTGGGCCGATCTCGGCGGCTATATTCATGCGCTGATGTATCTGGCGCGTGGATACGGGCTCGACACCTGCGCGCAGGAATCCTGGGCGCGCATGCATCGCATCGTCGGGCCGTTCGTGAACATGCCGCCGGAGCAGATGCTGTTTTGCGCGGTCTCGATCGGCTACGGCGATCGCAGTCATCCGGCGAACAGTTTCCGTTCGGCGCGCGCCGAGCCGCAGGAGTTCTGCCGCTTCTTTGGTTTCGACTGAGCGGGGCATTTTCTCCCATTCATCCCGCCCGCGCAGCGGGGGCGGACGAGTTTCATCATTCTCGCGGCGCGTCTCGTTTTCCCTCCCCCCGCGCAGCGGTGGGGAGGGTCGGCGAATTTCACGCCAGTGAAATGAGCCGGGGGTGGGGGGTGAGCTAACAAAGTCCCCCACCCCTGACCCCTCCCCACCACGCGCTGCGCGCGTGGGCGGGAGGGGAATAGAATCTCATCCTCGCGGCGCGCCTCACTTTCCCTGCCCACCGCTACGCGGGGAAGGAAAAAATCTCGTTCTTGCGGCGCTTTCTCTTTCATTTGCCTGCAAGACGCCCCAATTCCGGGTAATGTTCGGTAACATATTCGCAGCACCTATCGCCGGAGGGTCAAACGGCGTCATGGTCAGTGAGCGACACGACAGTCATTGCGCTTGGCGGATGACGATACTGAGCGGCGCGTTTGCCGCCGCGATGGCGATGCCACGCCCAGTATCGGCCCAGGGTTTTTTTGACTTTCTATTCGGCGGCTTTCAGCAGCGTCCAGCGCAACAGGAAAATTATCCGGCGCCGCCGGCACCCGGCATCGGCCGCATCGCGCCGGCGCCGTTGGGACAGGAAAGCGTGACCGAGGGCGGCGGCAGTACCGGGCATGCGGTGGCGTACTGCGTGCGGCTGTGTGACGGTCAGCATTTCCCGGTGGAGCAGATCATCAATGGCACTCCGGCGGAAACCTGCCGGGCGATTTGCCCTTACAGCAAAACCAAGGTGTTCGTCGGCAGCGAAATCGGCGCCGCCGTCGCCCAGGACGGCCAGCGTTACGCCGCGCTCGACACGGCGTTCTTGTACCGCAAGCAACTGGTGGCCAATTGCACCTGCAACGGCAGAGACGCGTTTGGCCTGACCTCATTCGATGTCAAGCGCGATCCGACTTTGCGGCCCGGGGACATTGTCTCGACCAACGAAGGGCTGTTGGCGTTCACCGGTAGATCGACGCAAGGTGGAGCGTTCACGCCGGTCAACCCGGCGACGCTGCCGCCCGACATCAAACCCGGATCGTCACCGACACGGGTTCCTGCGGCGAATGTTGATTCCGCCGCCGAGGATCAGGGCGGCACCATCGTGCAAAGGGCGAACGGTTTATTGCCGAGCGCGCCTGGACGCTGATCCGCCGCGCCGATCGCCTCTGACGGGTTCATCACCCGCGTCCCATATGATATGTCATGTGTATAATGTCATGTGTCATTGGGCGTAACGTGGCGCCGCGGTGACAAGCGAAACGGCGGCGGCGCGAACTGCCGAGACTCGAGGATAAGCCATGAACCTCAATGCGCTCGGTTATGTCGGTATCCGTACCCGTAATCTTGAGGACTGGGCGGCCTACGGCACGCGCTTCCTCGGCATGCAGCTCGTCGATAAGAGCCGCGGCGCGCTGGCGCTGCGCATGGACGACCGCAAGCAGCGCATCGTCGTTCATACCGACGCGGACGAAGGGCCGTCATTCTACGGCTGGGAAGTCGCCGACGCCGCCGCGCTCGATGCGCTCGCCGCGCATCTGGAAAAATCCGGCGTCAAACTGGCGCGCGGATCGCGGGCGCTCGTGGATGAACGCCGGGTCAGGGATTTAATTGTCTTCTCGGATCCGATCGGCAATCGGCTCGAAGCGTTTCACGGCGCCGAAGTGGCGAGCGATCCGTTCAAGCCCGGCCGCTCGATCTCCGGCTTCCGCACCGGCCCGCTCGGCATGGGCCATGCCGTGCTCACCGCCGAACGGCTCGACGACGTGCTGCCGTTCTATACCGAGATCCTCAACTTCAAGCCGACCGATTACATCCTCAAACCGTTCAAGGCCTATTTCTTCCACATCAATTCGCGCCATCACAGTCTGGCCTTCATCGATACCGGCAAAAACGGCATCCATCACATGATGGTGGAGCTGTGCTATCTCGACGATGTCGGACAGGCCTACGATCTGGCGCTGCAAAAGCCGGAGATGATCGGCACCACGCTCGGGCGCCACGTCAACGATCACGTCACCTCGTTCTATTCCTATTCGCCGTCGCAATTCCTCGTCGAATATGGCTGGGGCGGCCGCAGCATCGACACCGCGAACTGGACGCCGCACGAGCGCGTCGAAGGCCCAAGCCTGTGGGGTCACGACCGCATGTGGCTCACGCCCGAGGGCCGCGACGAAGCGCGCCAGCTTCGCATCCGCACCGCCGAGGCCGGCGGCCGCGAGCCGGTCAATGTCGTGGACGGCAATTATGTGCGCGCGGCCGATGTCTGTCCGTGGTGGAACGCCAACGTCCAGGCACGAAAGACGGGCTGAGGTTCGGCGATCATCCCGTGCTGGCGAGATCCGTGAAGACCTATCAAGGAACACGAGACATTGACGGTCTTAATGTCACAGTCGATGGCCGTCGGCTGCCCGAGCATTATGAAATCAAGCAATTCACCAAATGGGGCTTCGAGTGGACTTATGAAGGCGCGAGCCCGCAGCAATTGGCTTTTGCCATTCTCTACGACCATCTCGGCGATAAGGACCGCGCCATCAAGCTCTCCAAACCTTTCATGAGAAAGGTGATCGCCGATCTCGATAACGACTGGACGCTGACGGCAGAGGAGATTGAACGCGCCATCGCGGACATGGACTGCAAAGACATGCACTGAGCGTGCGCCGCCGCCGCAGCGACGTGACGGTTACAGGAGAATGACATGATTACCGATCGGCAAAAGGCGTTCCGTCAGGAATATCGCTCGCGCATCGTCGGCTGGTATGACGGTTACATACACATCCTGATCATCTACGCGATGGGTGCCGCGGCGTTTTATATCTATGTTGCGCACATCCGCAACGTCACGTGGCTGGAATGGCTGACGCTCCCGCTTACTTTTTTGTTCACAAATATCTTCGAATGGGCGGTACATCGATTCATCATGCATCGTCCGGTCAATATCAAAGGGCTCCGCGCGATCTATGAACGACATACGCTCAATCATCACCAGTTTTTCACTGATGAGGAAATGCGGTTTCGCGACCCCAAAGACTGGCGCGTCACGGTTTTCCCGCCCTATGCGCTGGTCGTTTTCATCCTGATGTCGATTCCGCCGGCTGTTGCGCTCGGCCTTGTCGCGACGCCAAATGTCGGATGGCTGTTCATGTGCGTGACCACGGGCATGTATCTCATCTACGAGTTCATGCATTTCTGTTGTCATGTCGATGAGAACTGGTTCGTGCGGCACTGCCCGTTCGTCAACACGCTGCGCCGGCATCACACCGCGCACCACAACGCGCGGCTGATGATGGAAGTCAACATGAACCTGACATTCCCGATCGCCGACTGGTTGTTTGGCACGTCCGACCTCAATCGCGGGGTCATCGGGCACCTGTTCAATGGCTATGACGCGCGGTACCTCAAGCAAAATCTGCGTGGGACGCCGAAGCCGCCAGATCAAGCTGCCGCAATCCCGGTTGGAAATTTTTGATAAGGCCGCCTGGGTGAAGCTTGTGGCGATTAGGCAGGGGTCGCGATCGCATGCCAAATGACGTCAAAGCTTATGTTTCAGCCGCGGCCGCTCTCGTTGCAATCATTCTCGCCTATTGGAGCGGTTCGCCGGTGCGGTCGGAATTCGGAAATTTCGTCCTCGCGACGGCGGCCTTCATGATCGTCGCCATGTGGATTTTTCCAGAGGCCGGCGGAAAAAAGAAAGTGCCGAAGGATTGACGGCGTGATCGGCGCCAGCCGGAGCGGAACGCCATCGTCCAGGCGAGAAAGACGGGGTGACACCAGCCGCTCGTCCCCGCGTAGGCGGGGACCCAGGATTTTTTGAAGCGTCAACTGGATTCCCGCTTGCGCGGGAATGAGCGGCAAAGTGTGCCTGCGCTGTCCACCAGCCTAGTCGTAGCCGTAGCCGTACGGGCCGCAGACCCAGACCTGTCGCCAGCCAAAGGCCGTCGGCACCCAGTTCCAACAGGACGAATAGGCGCTGGCGTAGACGCCGAAGAACGGTCCGAAGTGGCGACGATGGAAAAACGCAAACCGGTGATGTGGAAAGAAGCGGCCGTGCCATCCACCATGCCAAGCTGCGCTGTGCCACGCCGCACCGCGCCAGGCTGTACCGTGCCACGCTGCGCCGTGCCATCCGCCGCCGCCGTGCCATCCGCTGCCGCCACCTCGCGCCTGCGCCGGAGCTCCGATCAATGCAGCGCCGATTGCGATCGCCGCTGCGAGACAAGCCAATTTTCCCTTACTAATATTCCCAGTCATGGCGTGCTCCCAAAGACAACGTCGCTCCCACGAAGTCAGGTACGGGCGCGTTGAATTATTCCATGAACGGCGAATTAAAATTTCGCAATCGACGAGACGGCTGATGCTGCGGCGTGCGGCGGCCACGAACTGAACAACGTGATGAACGTCAATTCATGTGCGCGCCGCTTCCGTGCGGTCGTGACGGAACGCGAATGTCCCGGCGCTCAAGGCACAGTTGAGCGGTAGTTATTCGCTTCGTTTTCGCTAAAGCGGTTGATTGCAGCCGCGCTCAATTCGCGGCGCGGCGCAGGGCGCTCCAAGTGCCGGAGCACATATTGCCGGCGCTCCAACGCCCGGCGCCGCTCGAGCCGCGCAGACGCCCATAACCGGTCGCGCTCTGGCCGCCGCGATACACCGTCACGCCGATGGCGCCGCTCGCCACCACCGCGCCGGAAATCTGATAGCTGAAATCATTGTCTGCCTGCAGCACGCGGCCGCCGATGATCCGCGCCGGATAGCGATAGGTCGGATCGCACGGGCCGAAAGCGGTGTGAATGGATACGCTCCACAGCCCGTCATAGGCGCGCGATGCCGCGTAGTGCGTGCGTTGTTTATGGGCGGCCTCCGCCGGCGCCGCCAAGAATGCAATCGATCCCCATGCCACCAATCCTCCCGCCGCGATCGTCGTCACAAGGCCTGGCCTGTTCATCTGTTCGCTCCCGGTTGTGGATCGCTCATTCCGTTTGCCGGCGAACCCGGAAACGCCGGCGGTTCGGCGGCGAAGGGATTTTCACCTTTGCCCTGATCATACCCTACATTGAATAACGCTTTCATGTAGTTCGGATCGAAGGCGCCGCGGCTGGGCGCGTTGAAGCTTGGCGGAATGGCGGCAACATTAAAGCCGATGCCGCTGTTTTTGGCGGCGACATAGGCGCGATCGAGCAGCACCCGTAAGTCGGCCTTGATCGCTATTCCCACCGCTTGCGCCAGAATCGTCGGCGTACTGCGCTCCACCACCTGGAATTCGGGCGCCAAGCCGCTGTTGACGACAATGTAAAGCGCGTCGGCGGGAATCTTATAGCTGCTGGTGCTTTGCATCAGCGCCGGCGGCGTCACGAAGAATTGTCCGCCGACACCGCCATCGGCATGCATTTCGGCAAAACGTTTACCGTTACCCTCGACGTCGATCAGCACCGGCGGGAAGGCGCCGGGAACGCTGCCGGACGCGAGCAGGATGTTGCGGAACAGCTTGATGGCGTCATCGCCGCTAGGGTTGGTGGAATGGACCGCGATCGCGCCCATGTTCCAGACCACCGACCGTCCGGCGTCGAGATCGGTCGTGATGATGAACAGCCGGCGGCCGGCCTGGTGTGCGGCGGCAATATCGGCGAGCAGCGCCGGTGTGATCTGCTTTGCAATCAAATCCTTCAGCGGCCAGGTGTCGAGGAAGCTTTCGCCGGTGCCGCCGACCTCGAAAATGTCGGCGGCCGAGGTGTGGGTGTAGACCGCCTGAAGCGCGGCATCGTAGCGGGGACCTGCGAAAACGAACGGCGCCATCAGCGCGCCGGTGCTCACGCCGGTGACGACGGCGTAATCCGGACGCTTGCCGGCGGCGCTCAAGCCGCTGAGCAGTCCGGCGCCGAACGCGCCGTCGGCGCCGCCGGTCGAAAGGACAAGCCACGGTCCGCGCTGCGGCGGCAGCGCCTTTTCGAAGTCGGTTTCGGAGTCCGCCCAAAATCGCGCATCGGGCATGCCGGGCACGCCGGCCACTGCCTCATCGGCGGCGGTGAATGGCGCGCGCGGCGGTAATTTTTGCGGTTGCGCGGCCGCCGCGGGCGGAGGTGCCGGCGCTGTTTTCGTATTGGCGCGCGCCTTATGCGGCTTGCCGGCATCCTGCGCGGCGACGCCAGCCACGGGCGCGCTGGCCACCAACAAAATCAGCGTTGCAGCGCCGGCGCCGATCGTCCGGCGGAGAGAATGCTTCATTGTGCACCACGCTCTGTCAGCGTCATATCATTATCTTCGCACACGGCCCGATTGCCTTTGGAGTCGCGACCACGCGGGCGCCATTCAAGCCCTTCGCTCGGCGACGAAATGTGCGCCCTCAACCAGCATCGCCGCCGCAGCCCCGAATGGTGCGAGCGCAGTCTCGGCTTCGGCAACGAGCTCTGCCAGTCGCTTTTTGGCGCCGGCAAGGCCGAGCACGCTCGCAAATGTGGCTTTCCCGGCGGCGCTGTCCTTGCCGGTCGATTTACCCACCAAGGCCGGATCGCCTTCGATATCCAGTAGATCGTCGGCGATCTGGAACGCCTCGCCGACCGCCGCGCCATAGCGTGTGAGCGCCTCGCGCTCCGCCGCGCTGGCGCGTCCAAGAATGCCGCCGGCCTGGCAGGCGAAGCGAAGGAGTGCGCCGGTCTTCATCGCTTGAAGGAGCCGCACCTCGTTGGCGCCGTGACCGACCGGGCCGAAGCGACCCTCGGCCGCGAGATCGAGCATCTGGCCGCCAGCCATGCCGCCGACGCCGGCGGCGCGCGATAAGGCGCTGACGAGTTCGGCGCGCACCGCGACATCCGCGTGCGTGTCCTCGCGCGAGAGCACATCGAAGGCAAAGGTCAAAAGCCCGTCGCCGGCGAGGATCGCCGTCGCTTCGTCGAATTTGCGGTGCGCGGTCGGTTGTCCGCGCCGCAAATCGTCATTGTCCATCGCCGGTAGATCGTCATGGACCAGCGAATAGCAATGGACGCATTCAAGCGCGGCGCCGACCGTCAAGGCGTTGTGTCGCGGCACCCTGAACAGGCTTGCGGATTCGACCACGAGAAACGGGCGGAACCTTTTGCCGCCGCCGAGGCTCGCATAGCGCATGGCTTCAATCAGGCGCGCCGGGCGCGCCAGTTCACCAGGCGCCGGCGCGGCGGCCAGGAGCCGGTCGAGCAGCGCCTCGGTTTCGGCCGCTACCGCATCGAGCCGCGCCAGAAAGGGGCTGGTTTTGCCGCTCATTTTAGGGATCGCCCGCTCAGCCTTGCCGAAGCTTAATACCCGGGATGTTAGCCGGGTTCCTCTCTGAGTTCCTATATCAGTTCCCGAGGTTTAAAGCCCGGCGGGCGAAAAGAGGCCATCTGTGGCGCAACTCATTATAGCGGCAACCGTGCTGGCGGCCTGGCTCTATCTCATCGCGGCGCGCGGGGGATTTTGGCGCGCGGCCGAACGGGACGACGATGGCGCGCTCCCGGCCGCACCACCCCCGCAATGGCCGCCAGTTACAGCTGTGGTGCCGGCGCGGGATGAAGCCGAGACTGTCGGCGAGACCATCGCCTCGCTGTTGCAACAAGATTATCGCGGACCGTTCAATGTGATCCTGGTCGACGACCAAAGCCGCGACGCCACCACGCGCGTCGCGCGCGGGGCTGCGGCGGCGCTTGGCGCCGGCGATCGGCTGAATGTTATTTCGGGACGGCCACTGCCGGCCGGCTGGACCGGCAAATTGTGGGCGCAGAGCCAGGGTGTCGAGTCTGCAGCGCAGGCGCCGAACCCGCCGGAATATTTGCTCTTGACCGACGCCGATATCGTGTTTGCGCCCGGCGCGCTGTCGTCTGTGGTCGCGCGGGCCGAAAGACAAGGGCTCGTTCTCAATTCGCTGATGGTGAAATTGCGGTGCAGGAGTTTTGCCGAGCGCCTGTTCGTGCCCGCCTTCGTCTTTTTCTTCCAGATGCTTTACCCATTCGCCTGGGTGAACGATCCGCGCCGCGCTACTGCTGGCGCGGCCGGTGGCTGCATGCTGGTCAAGCGCGAAGCGCTGCAGGCGGCCGGCGGGCTTGCCTCGATCCGCGGCGCGCTGATTGACGACTGCGCGCTCGCGAACCTGCTTAAAACGCGCGGCCCGATCGCACTCGCACTCACCGACAACGCGCACAGCCTGCGTGCTTATCCATCCATCGGCGACATTCGCCGCATGGTCGCGCGCACCGCTTATGCGCAGCTTGGTTATTCGCCGCTACTTCTGGCCGGCACGGTTCTCGGTCTCGCGCTCACCTACTTGATGCCGGTCGCGCTGGCGCTGTTTGCCGACGGCTTTGCGCAATTTGCCGGACTTTTCGCCTGGGCGCTGATGGCCTGCGCATTCCGGCCGATCTTGCGGTTTTACGACATGTCCGGATTGCGCTCCTGGCTGTGGGCGGCGGCGCTGCCGGCAATCGCCGCAATGTATATGGCGTTCACACTCGATTCCGCCTATCAGCATGCCCGCGGCCGCGGCGGCATGTGGAAAGGCCGGGCGCAGGCTAATATTTCTTGAAGATCAGATGATGGACGCCAGCACCTTACGTTCGGGCAAGGGACACCGGGATGAAAACTTCCCGGTGGCGTCCTTTCTCATTCACCCGCGCCATCGCGAGCCTATCCTCGCATTCTACAATTTCGTCCGCACCGCCGACGATATCGCCGACCATGCCGCGCTGGCGGCGCCGGAGAAGCTCACACTGCTCGATCGGCTGGATGGTGGTCTCACTGGCACCAATGATGACGACGCGGCGGCGGTACGGCTGCGCCGGGCTTTGAACGCGCGCGGGCTCTCGCCCAAGCACGCGCAGGATCTGCTGACCGCGTTTCGCCTCGACGTAACCAAGCTGCGTTACCGCGATTGGGACGACCTGATGTCCTATTGCGCCTTTTCGGCGATGCCGGTCGGCCGTTTCGTCTGCGACGTTCACGGCGAGAGCCGCGCGGTGTGGCCGGCCAACGATGCACTCTGCGCGGCCTTGCAGATCATCAATCATCTGCAGGACTGCAGAGAGGACTACCTCAATCTCAATCGCGTCTACGTCCCGCAGGACGCGCTTCGCGCGAGCGGCGCCAATGTCGAGGCGCTCGGCGAAGCGCACGCTTCACCGGCGCTGCACGATTGCCTGCTTTCGCTCGCGGCCCGCACCGAGGCGCTACTCACCGAGAGCGACGGCTTTGCCGCCGCGATCGCCGACTGGCGGCTTTCACTCGAAGTCTCGGTCATCAACACGCTCGCGCATCGGCTCACGCGTATTCTGCGCCGGCGCGATCCGCTAGGCGAGAAAGTGCATCTCGGCCTTGCCGGCGTTGCCGGCGGTACGGCATTTGGAATTTTGCACGGCGCCTCGCATCGCATCGGCCGGCGGCTCGCCGCTGGTGCGCACAAGCCGCAGGGTACGTGAGTGCAACAATCCACACAGGCCGCCGAGCGCGCCTCGGGCAGCTCGTTTTATACCGGCATGCGCATCCTGCCGCGCGGCCAGCGCGAGGCGATGTTCGAAATCTATGCGTTCTGCCGCGCCGTCGACGATATCGCCGACGATCCGGGGCCGCGCGAGGGGCGCCTTGCGGCACTAGAGACCTGGCGCGGCGACATTGCCGCGCTCTATGCCGGTGTGGCGCCGGCGCCGCTTGTGGGGCTTCGCCGCGCGGTGCGCGACTTCGATCTTCAGCGCGAGGATTTTCTCGCCATCATCGACGGCATGGAGATGGACGTGCGCGCCGATATCCGCGCGCCCGATCGCGCCACGCTCGATGTTTATTGCGACCGCGTCGCCTGCGCCGTCGGCCGGCTGTCGGTGCGCGTATTCGGCATGCCCCGCGAGGCAGGATTTGCGCTCGCGCATCATCTCGGCCGCGCTTTGCAATTGACCAATGTATTACGTGACCTCGACGAGGATGCGGCGATGGGCCGGCTCTATTTGCCGCGCGAGGCGCTGCGCGATACCGGCATCATCAGCACCGATCCGCGCACCGTGCTCGCCCATCCGCTGCTCGAGCAATCCTGCAATGTTCTCGTGGCGCTGGCTATCGGCGAGTTTGAAGCGGCCAACGCCATCATGGCGCAGATGCCTCGCCGCACCGTGCGCGCGCCGCGCATCATGGGGCAGGCCTATCGGCTCATTCTCGACCGGCTGATTACACGCGGTTTTGATCCGCCGCGCGCCCCGGTGCGGCTACCGCGCGCGAAAATCCTTCTTATTGTGTTGCGTAATCTTATCTAAAGCGAAATGACCGACCTTATCTTGAATCGACATTTCGCTTTAGCTTATTGCTTCAGCATGATCTTTTCGGACCTGCCTTCGCCCGCCGAAGCATCAAACGAAAGTACTAACCTTTGCGAAGGCTTCGCGCAGGCGGGAAACCGGTTCCCATCCCGGATCGCGTCCGGGACAGGCTTTTTCGGGATCATGCTGTGATGCCCCGCACCGTTCACATCATCGGCGCCGGCCTGGCCGGATTGTCCGCGGCGGTGCGGCTCGCCACGCCGGACAATCGCGTCGTGGTGCATGAGGCTACCGCTTTCGCGGGCGGCCGTTGCCGCTCCTATCACGATGCGTCGGTCGGCATGACCATCGACAATGGCAACCATCTTCTACTGTCAGGCAATCATGCGGCGCTCGCGTTTTTGCACGCGATTGGTTCCGAGCACCGCTTGATCGGCCCGCCTGCGGCCGAATTCCCGTTTGTCGATCTCAAAAACGGCGCGCGCTGGACGCTGCGCTTTAATGACGGCCGGCTGCCGCTGTGGATCTTTGATTCGACGCGGCGGGTGCCGGGCACGCGGGCGCTGAATTATCTCTCGATGGCGCGGCTGTTATGGGGGAGGCCGGACAAGGCGGTCGGCGAAACCATCGCCTGCAAAGGTGCGCTCTATTCCGGACTGATCGAGCCGCTTCTGCTCGCTGCGCTCAACATCGATCCGCCGCAAGGCTCGGCCAAGCTTGCCGCAGCGGTGATCCGCGAAACACTCGCCGCTGGCGGCCGTGCCTGCCGACCGCTGATCGCCCGCGACGGCCTGGCGCCGACCTTGATCGAACCGGCACTCGATTACCTTCGTGGCCGTGGCGTGCAGATCCGGTTTGAGCATCAGTTGCGCGGGATGCGGTTCGAAGGCCAGCGCGTCCAGACGCTTAATTTTGGCGATGAGACGGTCGCGCTCGGTGACGCCGATGCGGTCATCCTTGCCGTGCCGCCCTATGCCGCGGTGTCGCTGGTACAGGGCATCACCGTGCCGAACGAGTTTCGCGCCATCGTCAATGCACATTTTCGCATCGAACCGCCGGCGGGCCAGCCGCCGATTCTCGGCGTCATCAACGGCACCACGCAATGGATCTTCGCTTTTCCCGGCCGGCTTTCGGTTACCGTGAGCGCCGGCGACCGTTTGCTCGACACCCCGCGCGAAGAACTGGCGCGCGCCATCTGGGCCGAGGTGGCGCAGGCGAGCGCGCTCCCTGCGGAGCCTTTGCCGCCTTGGCAGATCGTGCGCGAGCGCCGCGCCACTTTCGCCGCTACTCCGGCGCAGGATCAAAGACGCCCCGGCCCGCAAACCGCATGGCGCAACCTCTTGCTCGCCGGCGATTGGACCAATACCGGCTTGCCCGCGACCATCGAAGGTGCCATTCGGTCCGGCAATCGCGCCGCAAAACTCGTTAGCCGCCCATGACAATGCAATGAGGCGCTGTGCAATTTACATTCCCGTCATCCTGAGGTGCGAGCGAAGCGAGCCTCGAAGGATGAACGGCCCCGGCCGTCGACCCTTCGAGGGCCGCTTTGCGGCCACCTCAGGGTGACGGAAATGAATCATGACATGCCCATGAGCGAACTCGATCTCGATTCCCATATCGATTCCGCCACCCAAGCGCTGCTCGCCTGCCAGCGCGCCGACGGACATTTCCTGTTCGAGCTGGAAGCGGACGCCACGATCCCGGCGGAATATGTGCTGTTGCGGCATTATCTCGGCGAGCCGGTCGATGCCGCGCTGGAAGCGGGTATCGCCGCCTATCTGCGCCGCATTCAAGGCGCGCATGGCGGCTGGCCGCTGTTCGCCGACGGCGCCTTCGATATGAGCGCGACGGTGAAGGCCTATTTCGCGCTCAAGATGGTCGGGGATTCGCCGCAGGCCGAACATATGCGACGCGCCCGTGACGCGGTGCGGCTACGCGGCGGTGCCGAGCGCAGCAATGTGTTCACGCGCTGCCTTTTGGCGCTCTACGGCATCGTGCCCTGGCGCGCCGTGCCGGTGATGCCGGTCGAAATCATGCTGCTGCCGAAATGGTTTCCGTTTCACCTCGACAAGATTTCGTATTGGAGCCGCACGGTGATCGTGCCGCTTCTGGTGCTGATGGCGAAGAAGCCGCGCGCGCGCAATCCGAAAGAGGTCAACGTCGCCGAGCTGTTTTTGGAGCCGCCCCGGCAGCTCGGACCGACGCCGAAGGCGTCGCAACAGAAGGCGTCGTGGTTCTGGTTCTTCCGCGTCGTCGATAACGTACTGCGCGCCGCCGAGCCGTGGTTTCCGCAAACGCTGCGTCAACGCGCGATCGACCGCGCCGTCGCCTGGGTCGACGAGCGGCTCAACGGCGAAGACGGGCTTGGCGCGATTTTTCCGGCCATGGCGAACAGCGTCATGATGTACGACGCGCTCGGCGTGCCAACCGACGATCCGCGGCGCGCCATCGCGCGCGAGTCAGTCGACAAGCTCCTCGTGGTGCATGACGACGAGACCTATTGCCAGCCCTGCGTGTCGCCAATCTGGGATACCGGACTTGCCTGCCATGCGCTGCTCGAAGTCGGCGGCGGGCGCGCGGTGGCGGAAGCCAAGCGCGGGCTGGATTGGCTCATTCCCAGACAGATACTCGACGTGGGCGGCGACTGGATCGCGCAGCGGCCGAATGTGCGGCCGGGCGGCTGGGCGTTCCAATATGCCAATGCGCATTATCCCGACGTTGATGACACCGCGGTGGTGGCGATGGCGTTCGACCGCATGCGGGATTTGGGGCAGGGCGACTATGCAGGCGCGATCGATCGCGCCCAGGAGTGGATCGTCGGCATGCAGAGCGTCAACGGCGGCTGGGGCGCGTTCGACACCGACAACGAATTTTACTATCTCAACAATATTCCGTTCGCCGATCACGGCGCGCTGCTCGATCCGCCGACCGAGGATGTCAGCGCCCGCTGTTTGTCGATGCTGGCGCAGCTCGGCGAGGTCAAGAGCGCGCCGGCTGAACGGGCGCTTGCCTATCTGCGCCGCACCCAGCGTCCCGACGGCTCATGGTATGGCCGTTGGGGCATGAATTACATCTATGGCACCTGGTCGGTATTGTGCGCGCTCAATGCCGCGGGCGTTGCGCCCGAGGCGCCGGAAATGCGCAGAGCGGTCGAGTGGCTCACCGCCATTCAGAATCCCGACGGCGGCTGGGGCGAGGATGGTTCAAGCTACAAGCTCGATTACCACGGCTACGAAGCCGCGCCGTCCACCGCCTCGCAAACCGCCTGGGCGGTGCTTGGCCTGATGGCGGCGGGCGCGCTCGATCATCCGGCGGTCGCGCGCGGCATCAAATATCTCACCGAGACGCAAGAGCCCGACGGTTTCTGGAACGAGCCACGCTATACTGCGACCGGTTTTCCGCGCGTGTTCTATCTGCGCTACCACGGCTATGCAAAATATTTTCCGCTCTGGGCGCTGGCGCGGTACCGCAATCTCAGGCGCGGCAATGCGCGGCGCGTGGCGTGGGGAATGTAGCAATTTTTGCGCAGTGTGGATTTATGACCACCAGTTGAGGCGAACAATAAATTACGTTGCTGCCGCGCGATTTTCGAATGACTTAGTTGGGTCGCAAATGAAAAAATTCATGGTCGCCGCCACGCTCGCCGCGCTCGCCACAATGCCCGCTTTGGCCAAGGTCGAGTCACCGCCTCCGCCGCCGCCGGCTCCGGCATCGAACTGGGCCGGCTGTTATGCCGGAGTGAACGGCGGCATTGGCTGGAACAAGGGCAACACCCACTACAACGATCCGAATACCACCACCGACCCAATCAATTTTATTCCAAACGTCGTCCCTTCCAGTTTCATACCGGCGCCGTCGGGCACGGGGGGCACCGGCGGGCTGGGTGGTGGCGGCGCGGGGTGCAACTGGCAAAACCAGCAATGGGTCTATGGCCTTGAGGGCGACATCGACGGCGGCCGCATCGCCGGAAGTCAGACGAATTCTGTGACCGCAGCTACTGCAACCGTCTTTGGAGTAAACCCTGTCACCGGCCTTAGCGGCCTTCTCGGCAACCCAACCGGGACGGCCAGCGAAAGTACTCAGCTCAATTGGCTGAGCACAATACGCGGCCGCATTGGATTGATCGTCCAAGACCGCCTCTTGCTCTTTGCGACAGGGGGATTGGCCCTCGGTGGCGTGAGCAGTCAAGGCTCAGTGAATGTTGCGAACTCCGTTGTCCAAGTCACGTGGTCCGGATCGCACTCCGCGGTCAACGCCGGCTTCGCGGTCGGCGGCGGCGCCGAATGGGCATTGGCCGATCGATGGACCGCAAAGGCCGAGTATCTCTGGTACGATCTTGGCAATGTGAGCCACCTTTTGAATTGTGCCAGCGTATCGCCCCTCCTCTTTGCGAGTTGCAATGCTACTCCTGGTCCTTTTGCAACATTGGGCAACGCCGTTTCATCCGTTCACGGCAGCATCGTCCGCGTCGGCATCAACTACAAATTCAATTGAGCGCGGAGCGCGCACCCCGGGTGGAGCGCAGCGACGGTGGAGTTATGACGACGATTCGTTGACCAGGGAAGAGTGACGCGTGTTCTATCTGCGCTACCACGGCTATGCGAAATATTTTCCACTGGGCGCTGGCGCGCTACCGCAATCTCATACGCGGTAATGCCAAGCAGGTGACGTTCGGCATGTGAGCGCCGAGAAGCCATCCCACTCTTTAATCGAGGGGCTTGATCGCGTGAGCGCCGGTTCCATTTGAACCGGTGCGAACCGGCGGCGTTGGCCGTATGACCACTGCGCGGTGGGAGCTCTGATGCCGATGCCGGTCAGAGGAGTTCCCGCAATGCTTGGCGTTGCGGAACGACGGGTAATTTCCAACTTCGAGCAAGAGGAGGACGCGATGAAGCTCAATACGGCACAGGTCGCGAGGACTGTCAGTCAGCTCCAGGTTGAAGCCCTGCCAGAAGATCATCCTCTGGTTCCGCAGCTCAATCGGATATTCGGCGATCACACCTATTTCCTCGATGGTTCCGGACTCAACATCCTCGAACCTGCCGCCGCCGCGCTCGAAGTTCCGGCGTCAAGCATTGGCGAGGTTGGCGTGCTGGTCAATGTCGCAAACTGGACCGAATCCAATCCGCCCAAGCTCGAGGTCCATGAGCCGGAACTGACCAACACGACGGTAGCGCTCGGAACCGACGGCGCCGGCTCATAACGAGCTCGCTGTTTTTATTTTCTCGGCGTATCGGTCTTCGTCATTGCCGGACTTGATCCGGCAATCCATGCGGACGAGTAGCCTCTCTCAAGGTAATTGCGTGAACTCAGCATGGACCACCGGGCCAAGCCCGGTGGTGACGGGTTTTCGAGCGGAGAGGTTACGCCGCGCTGGCTGAGGTTCGCGCCGCCTGCTGCGCTGCTTCTTTCGCCGCTTTCTCTCGCGCTTCGTTGGCGCGGATTTCGGACAGCCGCAACTGCACTTGGTTGTCGAACACGTATTGCGCCGGGCGCTGCTTGGAGAGATCGATTTCCGGCGCCATCGGGCCTTCGGTGCGCACACCGCGCAGCGCAATGCCGAACGCCTCCAGCGGATGCGCCATCATCGCTTCGGCCGCGGTCGCTTCGTAGCCGCAATGCGCCATGCAGTTCGCGCACTTTTCATAGCGGCCGGTGCCGTAGGCGTCCCAGTCGGTCGCTTCCATCAATTCGGTGAAGCTCTTCGCATAACCTTCGCCGAGCAAATAGCATGGCTTCTGCCAGCCGAAGATATTGCGCGTCGGCATGCCCCATGGCGTGCAGTGGAATTCCTGATTGCCGGCAAGGAAGTCGAGGAACATGCTGGAATGCGTCAGATTCCAGTTCTTGCCCTTGCCGAGCGCAAACACCTTGCGGAACAGCTCCTTGGTCTTGCGCCGGTTGAGGAAGTGCTCCTGGTCGGGCGCGCGCTCGTAAGCGTAGCCCGGCGAGATCGAGACGCCGACGCCGAGCTCGGTGGTGAGATCGAGAAACTTGGCGATGTCTTCGGCCGGATGACCGTCGAAGATCGTGCAATTGACGTTGACAGTGAAGCCCTTGGCCTTGGCGGCCGTGATCGCGTCGACGGCTTTCTCGTAGCCGCCTTCCATGCACACCGACTTGTCGTGATGTTCCTTGATGCCGTCGAGATGCACCGAGAAGAACAGATAGGGCGACGGCTCGAACAGATGCAGCTTCTTCTCCAGAAGCAACGCGTTGGTGCACAGCGACACGAATTTCTTGCGCGCGACGATGCCCTTGACGATTTCGCCGATCTCCTTGTGGATCAGCGGCTCGCCGCCGGGAATAGCGACCATCGGCGCGCCGCATTCGTCCACGGCGTCGAGGCATTCCTGGACCGAAAGCCGCTTGTTGAGGATGGCGTCCGGATAATCGATCTTGCCGCAGCCGAAACATGACAGATTGCAGCGGAACAGCGGTTCGAGCATGAGCACGAGCGGATAGCGCTTGCGCCCGGCGAGACGCTGCCGCATCACGTAAGCGCCGACTTTCATTTTCTGTCGTAATGATACGCCCAAAGCTCGTCCTCGTTGTTCGTTGTTGCGTATGTTTAACTGGCGCGAGCGGATCTAAACTTCCGCGGCCCGGCGAGCGCCAACTGTGCCGCCGTCGACAAGTTCCGGCGGCAGGCGGAATTCGATTGTTTCGTGTCGGCCGGTGAGCTGGCTGACATCGACCGGATTGAGCCGCCGGAGCGCCTCGATGACGTCTTCGACCAGCACTTCGGGCGCCGACGCGCCGGCGGTGATGCCGACGATTTTGGCGTCGCGGAACCAGCTCGCGTCGAGCTCGCTGCCGTCGGCGATCAGATAGCTCGGCGTGCCGGCCTCCTCGCCGATCTCGCGCAGCCGGTTGGAGTTGGAACTGTTCTTGGCGCCGACCACAAGGATGACGTCGACGAGCTTGCTCAATTCACGAACCGCGGTCTGGCGATTTTGCGTCGCGTAGCAAATGTCGCGCGTCTCCGGTCCGACGATATTGGTGAAACGGTTGTGAAGCGCGGCAATAATGCCGCGGGTGTCGTCCACGCTCAACGTAGTCTGCGTCACATAAGCGACTGGCGTGTCGGAGCGGATGTCGAGCTTGTCGACGTCGTTCTCGGTCTGGACCAGAGTCACCGGCTCGGCGATCTGGCCCATCGTGCCTTCGACTTCGGGATGGCCGGCATGGCCGATGAGAATGAGGCGGCGGCCCTGCGCCACGTAGCGCTTGCCTTGATTGTGCACCTTGGTGACCAAGGGGCAGGTCGCATTGAGCACCGGCAGATTGCGCGAGGCAGCCTCCTCCTCGACGCTTTTGGCGACGCCATGCGCGCTGAAGATCGTCACCGCATTAGGCGGCACTTCGGAAAGGTCCTCGACAAAGCGCGCGCCTTTAGCTTTCAGGCTCTCCACCACATGCTTGTTGTGCACGATCTCGTGGCGGACATAGACGGGCGGACCGAATTTCTGCAGCGCCCGCTCGACGATTTCGATGGCGCGCACCACGCCCGCGCAAAAACCACGAGGCTGGGCCAGTATCACTTTCATCAAGACCTCCCAGTTTGGCACCGGTTTGCGTTGGGCGTTCAGCTCTACGTTTGACCCTGCGGCCAGCCGCCGCAAGGCGGCTGGGGGCATGGCATATTTGGGGTTATCTATGTCGCGCTAGGCGGCTGCGGTAGCTCTGCTAACCCATTCTTTTCAAGTCTTTATCTCGCTTGGCCTTGAGCAATCCGCAGCGCCGCCGGGCGGCCAATGCTTTGGATCGTTCAAACGACGAGCCGTTAAAACCCACGTTTAAACCCCACCTTTGAGCGAAAATGCCCTTACTTGTCCAGAAGCCGCGGGGAAAGCCTGCCCGCGGGCCCGGAAACACCCTGCCCGATACGCAAAGGTGCAACGCCCAGCATTGCAACCGGTTCGCGGCGACCATTGGTTTTGCGGGATCCGTCCGTCAGACCACCCGCTTCGCGGATAAAACGCTCTGCGATCACGCATAGCCTTTGGGTAACTGGCGCATGGGTCGGATCGCGGCTAGGAATATAACCACGATTTCACTTTTGCGCGTATTCGGGCATTTAGAGCCGGGCTGAAGGCCGTTCCCCCATGCCTCCATTTTGCCTTTGTCGTAACGCCTGAAACCGCGCCTTTCCTGCCAACGCTAAACTCCGATCATCGCAATCCGCCGGCAACCATGAGAATAATCACCAGCTTTGTTGTCCGCGCGATCAGGCTTTGCACGCAATATGCGGCGTCGGTGATCATTCTCTCGGTTCTGCTCGGGGTGTTGTCGTCCTGGTATGCGGTGACGCATTTCGCGATGACGACCGACGTCAACAAGCTCATTTCACCGAACATTTCCTGGCGGCAGCGCGAAGCCGAAATGGAGAAAGCATTTCCCCATTTCGAACTGATCGTTGCCGTGGTCAATGCGCCAACCGCCGAACTGGTGGAGGGCGCGGCCAATGCGCTGACGCAGCGCCTGTCGCAGCAAAAGGATCTGTTTCGTTCGATCGAACAACCCAAGGGCGGACACTTCTTTGCGCAGGAAGGACTGTTGTTCGAATCGGCGACCGATCTTGCCCCGCAGATGAACATGCTGACGCAGGCGCAGCGCCTGGTGCAGGTGCTGGCCGGCGATCCGTCGCTGCGCGGCGTCATCCAGACCCTGCAATTCGGACTGCTCGGCGTCCAAGGCGGCCAGATCACACTCGACAATATGGCCTGGCCGATGACGCTCGCCGCCGACACGATCGAAAAGGCGAATGCGGGAAAGTCGGCGAATTTTTCCTGGTACGAGCTGGTGCAAGGCCATGCGCCGGCGCCCGGCGATCTCATTCGCTTCCTCGAAATCCGCGCTACGCTCGATTACTCAGAGCTTGAACCGGGTAAGCGCGCGACCGACGCCATCCGTAAAGCCGCGGCCGACCTCGATCTCGGCGGCAAATATCAGGCCCAGCTCCGGCTCACTGGACCGGTGCCGATGGCGGACGAGGAATTCTCCACGATCAAGGAAAATGCGGCGCTCAACGCCACCGTGACCATCGCCATCGTGCTCCTCATCCTGTGGCTGGCTTTGCGCTGGGTGCGGATCATTTTCGCGGTGTTCGTCTGCGTCGCTGTCGGTCTTTCCATCACCGCCGCCGTCGGCATGCTGATGGTGGGCACGCTCAATCTGATTTCGGTCTATTTTGCCGTCCTGTTCGTCGGCCTCGGCGTCGATTTCGGCATCCAGTTCAGCGTGCGCTACCGCGCCGAGCGCCACGACACCGACGATTTGCATGAGGCGCTGTTGCAGACCGGCCGGCGCGCCGGCGCGCCGCTGACGCTTGCCGCGCTGGCGACCGCCGCCGGGTTCTTGTCGTTCCTGCCTACCGTCTACAAAGGCGTGTCCGAACTCGGGCTGATCGCCGGCTTCGGCATGCTGATCGCATTTGCCACCAGCATCACGCTGTTGCCGGCGCTCTTAAGCGTGCTCAAGCCGCCGGGTGAGACGGAACAGCTCGGCTACGCGGCGCTGGCGCCGGTCGATCGTTTCCTGGAACGCCATCGCATGGCGATCCTGATTGTGACCGCGGTCGTGGTCACCGCCGGATTACCGCTGCTTTATTGGCTGCGCTTCGATTTCAATCCGATCAATTTGCGCAGCCCCAATACCGAGGCGGTGTCGACCTATCTGTCGCTGAAGAACGATCCCGACAGTGGCTTCAATGACATCCAGGTGCTCGAGCCGTCGCTCGAGGCGGCCGATCGGCTGGCGGCGAAGCTGCGCGCCTTGCCCGAGGTCGCGCGGGCAACGACGTTGTCGAATTTTATCCCTGCCGATCAGCAGCAAAAGCTGCCGCTGATCCAGAACGCGGCGAAGATCTTATTGCCTTTGCTTAATCCGGCGGCCCCGAGCCCGCCGCCGACCGACGCACAAAATGTCAGCATGATGGGCTCGACGATCGACGCGCTCAAACGGCTCGCCGGCAGCGGCAATGGCGCCGGCGCGGTCGCCGCGCGCCGCCTCGCCGACGCCACGACGGCGTTGTCGAAGGCCGATCCCGCGGTGCGTCAGCGCGTGCAAGACATCGTCGTGCAGCCGCTGCGGATCGCGCTCGACGATTTGCACAATCTGTTGACCGCGCATGAGGTCACGCGCGCCAATCTGCCGCCGGAGCTGGTGCGGGAATGGGTGACGCCAGACGGCCGCGCGCGCATCGACGTGGCGCCGAGCGGCGATTCCAGCAACAACGAAGTGCTGCAACATTTCGCGCGCGCGGTGCAGGCGGTCGCCCCCGAGGCGACCGAGGGGCCGATTTCGATCCTGGAGGCGCGGCGGGAGGTGGTGATCGCGTTCCTCGAGGCCGGCGCTTGCGCGCTATTGTCGATCGGTATCCTGCTGTGGATCACGCTGCGCCGGTTCGGCGATGTGCTGCTCACCCTGGTACCGCTGCTGCTCGCTGGCGTGGTCACGCTGGAAATCTGCGTGCTGATCGACCTGCCGCTGAATTTCGCCAATATCATCGCCTTGCCGCTGTTGCTCGGCGTCGGCGTGGCTTTCAAGATCTATTACATCATGGCCTGGCGCGAAGGGCAGACCAATCTCTTGCAATCGGTGCTGACGCGGGCGGTGACGTTTTCTGCCTGCACCACCGCGACCGCGTTCGGCTCGCTGTGGTTTTCCAGCCATCCCGGCACCTCGAGCATGGGCAAGCTGCTGGCGATCTCGCTGTTGACGACGATGGCCGCCGCGGCCTTGTTTCAGCCGGTGCTGATGGGCAAGCCGCGCCAGATCGAGCCGGGGGATTAAGTCGTCATCGCGATCGGTTCGTTTTCCCCTCCCCCCGCGCAGCGGTGGGGAGGGAAGGCGAATATCGCATCAGCGATGTGAGCCAGGGTGGGGGGCGAGTCTAAGAAAGCCCCCACCCCTGACCCCTCCCCACCACGCGCTACGCGCGTGGGCGGGAGGGGAAAAGCAAATGCTACCCCGCTAGCAGGGAGGAGCGCCGAACTTACTGCCCGACAGTGCTGCGCAATTGCAGCGGCGCTTCAGATTTATGCGCCGGAGCTGCGGCTCCCGATTTACGCGGCGCTTGCACTTGCGCCGGCGCCGGCGCGACTTTGTGGATGTATTGTGGATTCGCCGACGGATCGAGCATGCTGTAGGCGGAATCCGGCAGGCGCGTCCAATATTGGTTCTGGCCGAGCAATTCGAACCCGATATAGCCGCGCACGACCAATGTCTGCCCGTCGGGCGTGACCTTCATCGTCGCTTTGTAGATTTTGCCATCGCGCGGATCGAGGATCGTGCCGCCGCCGTATTTATTCTCGCCTTCCGGCTTCATGCCGCGGATGATTTCCAGCCCGAGCCAGGTGTGATCTTTGCGATCATCCTTGCATTTGTCGCAAATCGCATTCGGATCTCGCCGGGCTTGAGAAACATTTTGGCGATGATGCCGTCGAAGACGCCGTTGTGATCGTCGATCAAAAACCAGCCGGTCGGCTGTTTGGTGTCCGCATCGACGGCTTGCCACAAGCCGACTGGCGACCATTGGCCGGCATTTTGCGGAGAAACACTCGGCGTGGAAACACTCTGTGCCGCAGCGGAACAAACGAACGGCACCAAAGCCACGAAGGCGAGCACCACTCTCATTCGCATCACTTGAGCTCCGACACTCATTCGAGCTGCAAAACGCTTTCGGACGCTGTTGCCGCCGTTCAGGCGTGAATTTTTCTCAACGCGACGCCAACAATTGAGATATCGCCGCCGCAGGACCGATGCAATGGCCTCGTTGCGCAAGTCACGGTGCAAGTCACGCGCGTAGATGCGGCCATATGACACTGCGTATTTGTTAGATGAGGGCGCAATAGTACGGGGGAAGAGTGATGCAAATAAGAGTGACGTCGCCAAACGCGGTCAAGTCACTTGCGCTTCGGCGGTTGCTGGGTAACCCGCTGATCCAGCCGTGGCGGGAGCTCGCTGCGCCGTGCGACGATGTCGAGACGCGAAAATATCTGTTCGGCTCGTATTACATTTGCCGGGTCGTCAAGCCGTCCACCGAGCCGGCCGTTGCCGAGGCGTCGAATGGCGAAGCCACGATCGATCCCGCCTATCGCATCGCGGCGGAGTGAGCCGCCGCGATCCCCCGCATCGGCTTGATCGGAGCCGCGTTCGAGACCCGCCTGTCCGCCAGCGCTCCTTGTCGGCCCGCCTGAACTGCCGCTACAATTCACGTGCCGCCGCGTTTGGTCGCGGCGCGGCCTAATCGACGCGAGCAAATACACCGTGAAAATGAAAATCACGACGATCGAAGCCATTGCCGTTAGTCTGCCGATGAAGAAGCCGGTGCAAATGGCCGGCGAGACCGTGGCGCAGGCCGAGAACGTGTTCGTCCGCATCGAATCCGATGCCGGCGCGGTCGGCTGGGGCGAAGCGGCGGCGGCGCCGACCATGACCGGAGAAACCATCGCCGGCATGATGGCGGCGATCGAGTTGATGCGGCCCAAGTTGCTCGGCCGCGCGGCCTACGATTTCGCCGGCGCCACCGCGGCTATGGACGCGCAGCTCTACGGCAATAGCGGCGCCAAGGCCGCGATCGACATGGCGCTGCACGACTTGGTCGGACGCGCCAGCGAGCGGCCGGTCTATGCTTTGTTTGGCGCCAAACAGCGCAGCCGCATGCCGGTGCTCGCGGTCATCGGATCGGAAGATGCGGCAGCCGATTTGCGCGGCGCGCAAGCGCACTGGAACGCGGGCTACCGCGCCTTCAAGATCAAAGTCGGATTGGGCTCGCCGGAGGCCGACGCCGTACGCACGATGATGCTCTGTCAGGCGCTCAAGGGCCAGGCGCAGGGCGGCGAAACGTGCTTGGTGTCGGCTGACGCCAATCAGGGCTTTTCCGTCGATGGCGCGCTCACCTTTGTGCGCGGCATCGGCGATTGCGGGCTCGATTTTTTTGAACAGCCGGTCAGTGCCCACGATCTCGATGGCATGAGCCGCATCGCCGCGGCCACCAAGGTGCCGATCGGCGCCGACGAGGGCATTCACTCGCTCGACGACATCGCGCGGCATCATGAGCGCAGGGCCGCACGCGGCGTCAGTCTCAAGGCCATCAAGCTCGGTGGACTGTCCGGGTTGTTCGCGGCAAGCCGGCTATGCGGGCAGCTTGGCATGCAGGTCAATATTTCGTGCAAGACCGGCGAGACGAGCCTCGCGTCGGCCGCCGCCGTGCACCTGGCCGCGGTGGCGCCTGCGATCGCCTGGGGTCTGACGGTCACCAGCAGCGGCCTTGCCGAGGACGTCACTGCAGCACCGTTGCGCATCGACGGCGGCCATGTCGAAGTGCCGGAGCGGCCCGGGCTTGGTGTCGATGTTGACGAGCACCAACTGCGGCGCCGCCAGCAGGAATTCAAACGCGTCGCCTAAGTATGATCCCGAAAAAGCCTGTCCCGGACGGGATCCGGGATGGGGAACCGGTTTCCCGCCTGCGCGAAGCAATGGTCAGGTGGTTGCCTTTTTTGATTGCTTCGGCGGGCGAAGGCAGGTCGGATAAGATCATGCGCAAAATTGCACATGATCCCGAAAAGTGGGAACCGGTTTCCGGATAAGATCATGCGCAAAATTGCGAAACCACACAACGAGATGCGATGAACGACGCCGGAGGACCGGAGCGCCCGTATCGCTTTATCGGTAAGCCGCTGCCGCGCAAAGAGGACGAGCGGCTCGTCACCGGTAAGGGTCGCTTTACCGACGATTTCAATCTCGACGGTCAGGCCTTTGCGGCGATGGTGCGCTCGCCGTATCCACATGCGCGCATTGTTGCGATCGATGTCGCGGCGGCGAAAGCCATGCCCGGGATACTCGGCGTCTTCACCGGCGCCGATTGCGCCGCCGAAGCTCTGGCGCCGATTCCGCACGATCCGGTGCCCAAGACCAAATACGACATGAAGCTCGCCGGGCCCGGCGGCGGCGCGGTGTTCGCCGGTCCGCATATGCTGTTGCCGGCGGATCGCGTGCGCCATGTCGGTGAAGCGGTGGTGATGGTCGTCGCCGCAACCAAGGCGCAGGCGATGGACGCCGCCGAAGCGGTCGTCGTGCGCTATCAGGAATTGCCATTCGTGCTGCATTCCGAGGACGCCATGGCCACGGGCGCGCCGGCGCTGTGGGACGAGGCGGCCAACAATATCTGTGTTGATACGTCTTTCGGCGATGCGACGGCGACCGATCAGGCGTTTGCCCGCGCCGCGCATGTCGTTAGCCGCAAATTCCACATCGGCCGCGTCGCCGGCGTGCCGCTCGAACCGCGCGCCGCGCTTGGCGCCTACGACGCTGCGACCGGCCGCTACACGCTTTATGCCGGCTCGGGCGGCGCAGTGCGGCAAAAGCGCGAACTTGCAACCGTGCTCGGCATCGCGCACGAGAACTTGCGCGTATTGTCTTTCGACGTCGGCGGCAATTTCGGCACCCGCAACCGCGTCTTTGTCGAATTCGGGCTGGTGCTGTGGGCGGCGAAGAAACTTGGCCGCCCGGTAAAATTCACCGCAACGCGCGCCGAAGCCTTCTTGAGCGATTATCAGGGTCGCGATCTCGTCAGCGAGGTCGCGCTGGCGCTCGACCAGGATGGCCGCATGCTGGCGATGCGCGCCGTCAATATCAGTAATGTCGGCGCGCGTTGCGTTTCGCTGTCGCCTTTAAGCAAGGGAGCCGGGCTCATCCCCGGTTCCTATGCCATTCCGGCGGCGCGCTTGCGCGCGCTCGCGGTCTTCACCAACACCATGCCGACCCAGGCCTATCGCAGTTCCGGCCGACCGGAAGTGACCTACGCGATCGAGCGCCTCGTCGATATCGCCGCCGATGAGCTCGGCATGGATCGCGTCGCGCTCCGGCGCAAGAATCTGGTCCGGCCGCAAGCGATGCCGTATCGCAACGCCGTCGGCATGGTCTACGACAGCGGCCGTTATCAAGAGAACATGGCTTGGGCGATGGATGTCGCCGACTGGAAGGGCTTTGCCGCGCGCCGCCGCGAGGCCCGCCGCCGCGGCAAATTGCTTGGATTGGGTCTCGCCAATTACGTCGAGTCATCGATCGGCGCGCCGCGCGAGCAGGCGCGGATCAAGGTGCAGCCGGAAGGCCGCGTCGACGTCATCATCGGGACCCAACCCTCTGGCCAGGGTCACGAGACAAGCTTCGCGCAGGTGATTTCCGATTTGCTGTTTGTGCCGAGCGATGCCGTGCGCATCATCCTCGGCGATACCGATGTGGTGCAGGTCGGTGGCGGCTCGCATTCTGGCCGCTCGATGCGCCACGCCGCGACGGTGTTTTCCAAGGCGGCGGTCGCGCTGATCGGCAAAGGCAAAGAGATCGCCGCGTTGGTGATGGGCACCGCGCTGGAGAATGTGTCGTTCAACGACGGCCGCTTCGCCGCGCGCGACACCAACCGGACTTTCGATTTTTTCGAACTGGCGCGCGAGGCGGCGCAGCTCGCGCTTCCGGAAAAATTGAAAGACGGCCTCGCGGTCGTGGCCGACAACGAGATGCACGATCCGGTTTTTCCCAATGGCACCGCGATCTGCGAGATCGAGATCGATCCGGACACCGGCGAGATGAAAATCACCCGCTATGCCTCGGTCGACGATGTCGGGCGCTGCATCAATCCCTTGATCGTGCACGGCCAGACCCACGGCGCGATCGCGCAAGGCGTCGGCCAGGCGATGTCCGAGCAGATTTATCTCGATCCGGATTCCGGCCAACCGCTGACCGGCTCGCTGATGGATTACGCCATGCCGCGCGCCGACACGCTGCCGGCCTTCGCCGTCGAGATCGCCGAAGTGCTCTCGCCCACCAATCCGCTCGGTATCAAAGCCGGCGGCGAAGGCGGCACCACCGCCGCGCCGGCCGCGGTCGTCAGCGGCATTCTCGACGCATTGCGCCCGCTCGGGGTGCGCGAGATCGCCATGCCGGCGACGCCTTATACGATCTGGTCGGCGATTCAGAAGGCGAAGGCCCAGCAGGCGGAGAAATGATGGCGATGCCCGCGCCGCTGCTCGCGCTTGAACAAATCTCCAAACGCTTCGGCGCGATCGTCGTCGCCGAGCGCGTTGATCTTCGGCTCGGAGAAGGCGAGGCGCTCGGCATTATCGGGCCGAACGGCGCTGGCAAGACCACGCTGTTCAGCATTATCAGCGGCACGATCGCGCCGGATTCCGGGCGCGTCGTCTATGCCGGCCGCAACATCACCGCAATGCCGCCGGCGCAGCGTTGCGCGCTCGGCATCGGCCGCTCGTTTCAGATTCCGCAACCGTTTTCCGGCATGAGCGTGTTCGAAAATCTCGTCGTCGCGGCGGCATTCGGCGGCGGCCAGCGCGAGCGCGACGCTTACGAAAACTGCATGGCGATCCTGCAACGCTGCGGTCTTGCTGGCAAAGCCAACCGACCGGCCGGCACGCTCACATTGCTCGACCGCAAGCGGCTCGAATTGGCGCGCGCTTTGGCGTCGGAGCCCGCGGTGCTGCTGCTCGACGAGGTCGCCGGCGGCCTCACCGAGCACGAATGCCAGGCGCTGATCGCGCTCATTGGCGAGATCAAACAAAGCGGGGTGTCGATCGTCTGGATCGAGCATGTCGTGCATGCTTTGCTCGCCAGCGTCGACCGCCTGCTCGTTCTCCATAATGGCGCGTTTATCGCCGACGGCGAGCCGCAGGCGGTGATCAAGAGCCCGCAGGTCGCCGAAATCTATATGGGACAATTCTACGTGGAAACATCGGCTGATGCCTGAGGCGCTGCTCGCGGTCCGCGACCTCGAAGCCTTTTACGGCGACTTCCAGGCGCTGTTCGGCGTCTCGATCGACGTCGCGCGCGGCGAAGTGGTCGCGGTGATCGGCGCCAATGGCGCCGGCAAGAGCGCGCTGCTCAAATCCATCGCCGGGCTTTTGCGCGCGCGGACCGATGCGATCACTTTCGCCGGCGAGCCGATCGGCGGCATGCCGGCTTACGCGGTGGCCGCGCGCGGCATCTCGCTGGTGCCGGAGGGCAGGGGGCTTTTCCCCTCGCTGAGCGTCGAAGAAAATCTCCTGATCGGCGGCCAGCTCGGCCGGCCGGGCGCATGGACATTGCGGCGAGTCTACGAATTGTTTCCCGCGCTCGGTCAGCGCCGCAGACTGCCGAGCACGGCGCTGTCCGGCGGGCAGCAGCAGATGGCTGCGCTCGGCCGCGCGCTGATGGCCAATCCGCAATTGTTGTTGTGCGACGAGATTAGCTTGGGGTTGGCGCCGATCGTGGTGCGCGAAATCTATGCGCGGCTGCCGGCGGTCCGCGCCGAAGGCGCCGCTGTCGTTTTGGTCGAGCAGGACGTGGTGCAAGCGCTTGCTGCTTCGTCCCGCGTCTATTGTCTGCAAGAGGGCCGCGTGGCGCTTTCCGGCGCAGCGAAGGATTTGACGCGCGAAGCAATCGCCGCCGCTTATTTCGGGGTGTGAGGTGAAATGGTCGTGCCGCGACCCACGAATCCATCCCGTCACCCTGAGGTGCGAGCGAAGCGAGCCTCGAAGGGCGACGGCCCGAGCGCGGCGGCCGGCATCCTTCGAGGGCCACTTCGCGGCCACCTCAGGATGACGGACAAAAATCGGTGTAGTTGAATGCAATGGATCAACGTTATCCTGCAGGGCATCTTGGTCGGCGGCCTCTATGCGATGTTCGCCGCCGGGCTGTCGCTGATCTTCGGCGTCATGCGGCTCGTCAATGTCGCGCACGGCGATCTCATCGTGCTCGCCGCCTATGTCGCGCTGGTGGTGACGCAGACGCTCGGCATCGGACCACTCACCGCGCTCATTATCGTCGTGCCGGTGATGGCCGTAATCGGCTACGCGCTGCAATGGTTCGTGCTCAACCGCGCGCTCGGCGAAGATCTCCTCCCGCCGCTTCTGGTCACTTTCGGACTTTCGGTCATCATTCAGAACGGTCTCCTCACGGCCTTCACCGCCGACAGCGTCAAATTGCAGGCCGGTCCGATCGAAGTCGCGACCATTCGCCTCGCCGAAGGTCTCTATGTCGGCGTGTTGCCGCTTCTGCAATTCGCGGTCGCGGTCGCGGTCATCGCCGGCCTGCAGCTTATTTTCTACCGCACGGCGATCGGGCGAGCCTTCCGCGCCACCGCCGATGATCCCGCGATCGCGCAGCTGATGGGCCTCGACAATCGCCATGTCTTTGCCCTGGCCATGGCGGCCTCGCTGGCGGTAGTCGCGATTGCCGGCGTGTTCCTTGCGGTGCGCGCCAATTTCGATCCCTCGCAAGGTCCGGCGCGGCTCATCTTCGGCTTCGAGGCCGTGATCATCGGTGGGCTCGGCAGCCTGTGGGGCACGCTCGCCGGCGGACTGATCCTCGGCGTCGCGCAAGCGGTCGGCGCCCATCTCGATCCCGGCTGGCAAATCCTGGCCGGGCACATCGCCTTTCTGATTGTGCTCGCGGCGCGGCCGCAAGGCTTGTTTCCCCAAGGCGCGCGCATGACGGTGCGGACATGACCGTGCGGGTCGCCTTCGGTGCGCGCGCTGGCTGGATCGGCGCGGCGCTCGGCGCGACCGCTTTTGCAGCGCTCGCCGCGGCGCCGTGGTGGGGCGGGCGCGACGATCTGCAGCTGCTTTCGGAAATCTACGCCTATGTCGCGCTGGCGAGCCTGTGGAATCTGCTCGCCGGTTACGCGGGACTCGTTTCGGTCGGCCAGCAGGCCTATGTCGGGCTCGGCGCCTATACTTTGTTCGCGCTGGCGATTCTGTTCGGCGTTTCACCACTGTGGTCGATTCCACTCGCCGGGCTGGTCGCCGCCACCTTGTCGATTCCGGTGGCGCTTCTGGTATTCCGTTTGCGCGGTCATTATTTCGCGATCGGCACCTGGATCGTCGCCGAAGTGTTTCGCCTGACCGCTTCGCAAGTCTCCGCGCTCGGCGGCGGCTCCGGCACGAGTCTCCCCGCCGCCGTCGTCATCGCCATCGCGCCGACGCGACAGCTTCGCGACTTCACCATGTATTGGATCGCGCTCCTCCTTGCCGCGGCGGTGCTGGCGCTGATCGTACTGCTCTTGCGCTCGCGCTACGGGCTGGCGCTTAAAGCCATGCGCGATGCCGAGCTCGCGGCTGCATGCAGCGGCGTCGACGTCTACCAGACCAAATTTCTGGTTTACGTCGTCACCGCGCTCGCCACGGCGATGCTTGGCGCGTTAATCTTCTTGCAGAAGCTTCGCATCTCGCCCGACGCCGCTTTCAGCGTCAACGATTGGACCGCCTTCGTCATCTTCATCACCGTGATCGGCGGCATTGGCCGTATCGAAGGTCCGATCGTCGGCACGCTCGTCTTCTTCGCGCTGCGCCAGACGCTCGCCGATCTCGGCACGATCTATCTGATGATGCTGGGCCTGGTCGCCATCGTCATTATGCTCACGGCGCCGAAGGGTATCTGGGGCATGGTCGTGGCGCGGTTCGGCTGGCAGCTTTTCCCGCTGGAGCGAACAGTGCTATCTGGGAGCCGCAACGGCGATAAAGCGATGGCGGTTAAGCGTTCGAAAGCGGCTGGCGGCCGGCAGGGAGGAAAGTAAAGCTTATGGCGAAGATCATCATCAGTTGCGCAGTTACCGGCTCGATCCACACCCCGACCATGTCGGATGCGCTGCCGATCACACCCGATCAGATCGCGACGCAGGCGATCGATGCGGCGGCGGCCGGCGCCGCGATCCTGCACCTGCACGCGCGCGATCCCAAGGACGGCCGCCCGTCGCCCGATCCGAACGTGTTCATGCAATTTCTGCCGCGCATCAAGCAGTCAACCGATGCGGTGGTGAACATCACCACCGGCGGCGCGGTGACCATGACCGTGGACGAGCGCATCTCTGCGGCCAAGCAATTGTCGCCGGAAATGTGCTCGCTCAATATGGGCTCGATGAATTTCGCGCTCTATCCGATGGCGCGCCGCTATAAGACCTGGAAATACGACTGGGAGGAAGCGTATCTGAAAAATTCCGACGCCTATATTTTTCCCAATACGTTTCGCGATATCGAGAAGGTCTACAAGACGCTCGGCGAAGGCCACGGCGTGAAATTCGAACATGAATGCTATGACACCGGGCACCTGTACAATCTCGCCCATTGCATCGACCGGGGGCTGTTCAAGCCGCCGGTGTTCTTGCAGCTCATCTTCGGCATTCTCGGCGGCATCGGCGCCGATCTCGACAATCTGTTCTTCATGAAGCGCACCGCCGATCGGCTGTTCGGCAATGATTATCTGTGGTCGGTGCTGGCCGGCGGCCGCCATCAGATGAATTTCTGCACCACCGCCGCTATGCTCGGTGGCAATGTGCGCGTCGGGCTTGAGGACTCGCTCTATATCGGGCCGGGCAAGCTCGCCAAAAGCAATGCCGAGCAGGTCGCCAAGATCCGCCGCATCGTCGAGGACCTCGGCTACGAGATCGCCACGCCGAACGAAGCACGCCAGCTGCTCGGGCTCAAAGGCGCGGACCGGGTGAAGTTCTGATTGCTTGAAGTTGTGTCGTCACCAAGGTCTATTTTCCGTCACCCTGAGGTGGCCGCCAACGGGTCCGGCCCGAAGTGGCCGGCCCGATGACAGGCTCCGCGGCCCTCGAAGGGCGACGGCAGCCAAGTCGGCTACTGCCGACTCGGACAATTATGATCCGAAATCGGAATACCGATTTCGGTTGGCCGTTCATCCTTCGAGGCTCGCTTCGCTCGCACCTCAGGATGAAGGTGACGGCGAGAGTGCAATTCCCGGCAGGTGTGGTCATGAACATCATCGATCTGAAAAACCGCACCGCGATCGTCACCGGCGGCGCACGCGGCATCGGCTTTGCCATTGCCAAACGCATGCTGGCGTCGGGGGCGACGGTGGTGCTGTGGGACGTCGATGCCGCGGCGCTCGACAAAGCCGGCGCGGCATTGCACGGGCAAGCCAACGGCAATGGGCGCGTGCACGCCGCCGTGGTCGATGTCACCAATGATGCCGCGATCGCGCGCGCGGTCGCGACCGATCTGCGCGAGCGCGGCAAGATCGACATCCTCGTCAACAATGCCGGCATCACCGGCGGCAATGCACCGCTCTGGGAGCTGGCGCCCGAAGTCTGGCGGCGCGTCGTCGAGGTCAATCTGGTGGCGCCGTATCTGACTTGCCGCGCGGTCGTGCCGCATATGATGCGCGCGGGCTACGGCCGCATCGTCAATATCGCTTCCATTGCCGGCAAGGAGGGCAATCCCAACGCCTCGCATTATTCGGCGTCGAAAGCCGGCCTGATCGCGCTGACCAAATCGCTCGCCAAGGAATTGGCGGCGGCCGGCGTCTTGGTGAATTGCGTCACGCCAGCGGCGGCCAAGACCGAATTGTTCGCGCAGATGAAGCAGGAGCACATCGACTATATGCTGTCGAAAATTCCGATGAACCGCTTCGTCGAGGTCGACGAGATCGCAGGCCTGGTGGCGTGGCTCGCTTCGGAAGACTGCTCGTTCTCGACCGGCGCGGTGTTCGATATTTCCGGCGGCCGGGCGGTGTATTAATCCGCTCCTATCCCTCGCTGGGATAGCGGGGAGGGGGGGCAGACCGCCGCAGGCGGTGCGCAGGTGAATCATTTTAGTTCGTTTATTGTTTGGAAATGTCCGTCCATTACAAATGGATCGGAACAAACGCGCCGAAGGATGCGTTGTGACGGCAGAGTAACGAACATGTCCGTGCGTAGCCCCCGTTATATTTTGGGAAGTTGGTTCGCCGATAGGTTGATGGCTGTGCTCTGGGCCTACCTGGTTATTCGGGGATTCGGGCGACGGCGCGGATCAGCGCCAAGATAAGGCGCCAAGATAAACCGAGTTCGCGGAGCGTCACTTCAGGCTCTGCTGGCCCGATGGTGGGCGGTAGAGGGATCGAACCTCTGACCCCTTCCATGTCAAGGAAGTGATCGCCACAAAAGCTCAATGAAATCAGACGCCGTTCGGCGAGATTTTCCCTGTTCGTCCACGTTTGTTCACGGATTTCATGGGCGTTTCATGGGCGGGTGGGCGGCGGGAGAACGCTGCCACCGCATGGCGCAGGTGGTCATGCGCATGATGGCCATAAGTGCGTCGAATAACGTCCTCAGAGGCACCCAGTACTCCCGCAACGTCGTAGACGCTCACTCCGAGCTGCAGCAGCATGGTCGCGCAGGTGTGCCGCAGGACGTGCGGCGTAACATCGGCACCCAATCCGGCAAGTTCTCGCGCGGTTTGCCAGGCCCTCCGCTCCTTGGAGCTTATAGGCCGCCCAGCGTATTCGATGACGTGGGTCGTGGCGGAACGGCGCCACCGACGAAGATGAGCCAATAAACGAGGCGTTATAGGAACGGGGGGCCGACGCTTGCCTTTATCAATGGCTCCCGATGCGCGCCGGTACAGAACCCCCGAGGCCAAGTCGACCCAACCGCTATCGGTGTTTGGCACCCATCGGAGCCCTAGGATCGCGTCGTGTCGAGTTCCCGTGTAGAGGGCGACCAGGACGAAGCGAGCGAGATGACGGTTAATCTTCGTCCGATGCCGTACTCCCTGCCGGTCCCAACCGCGGCTCGGCGGCGTCGCTTCCTGAGCCAGAGTCTCGCACCTTTGCTTCGACGCGGCATAGCTCCCTCATCCGTTCGATGTTCGCCAGCGTAGTATAGTCCTTGCCTGCGATGCGCTCGACAATGAGGCGACCGCGAGCGGATTCCCGGCGCAAGCCGGACGCCCCCAGGGAGCCGTCTGGAAACGCGAGCGCGGCTGCCACGCTGAGCCGGAGCGGGGTGTCACGCGAGATTTCCTCTCGCGATGGAAATGACGTGGTTGTTTTTCCCTTGGACATGGTCAAAAAGATGCGCTGCTTTTCCGGCAGGGAGCATCAAGATGGATCAGGAAAAAAGAGTATTAAACCAGCGGGTGCGCTCTCCAGGCGGCAAATTTGGGCGATAATTCATCGCCAATTTCCAACCAATTCTGTGATGCAGAAATGGTCTGTGGCACTTGCATTCGAATACATCATCCAGGTCTGATCGGCGTTTTAGCAACCTTGTAATGGGGGCTGGCAATGGCCCGCAGCGATTCGGCATCTAAACGGCTAAGTAGAGTGATCAAGGAGATTCCGATTCCGGACAGGCCCGTTGGCATCACCGACGTCCGTAGTGGGAAAATCGTACACGTTTACAAATGGGAGGAGGTGCCGACCTCTTTGATAGCGTCGTTGCTGCGTGATCTCGTTACCCTGACTTCCGAAGATCAATTTG
>Ga0187819_10000040_pt1 | contig 56726 bp, 43 predicted proteins | sample NC_wetland_sal_i_15_FD_132411 | JGI IMG/M metagenome (GOLD analysis project Ga0187819, IMG submission 132411) | Wetland sediment microbial communities from Neuse River Estuary, North Carolina, USA - SO4_4 | ecosystem: Environmental > Aquatic > Freshwater > Wetlands > Sediment | place: USA... | reverse complement strand
GAAACCCCAAAACCAAATCAAATCCAAATACCATGTGCCTGCCGAGCACCCTTGGAGAAGACCGTGGAAGCGGACATTTCTATCTGGCTAAAAACCGGACATTTCTACTTTGCGTTGACAGAAAACGAAGCGATCAGGTGGAGGTTGGGTTTGCGGTGACGCGCCAACTGAACTCTTTGTTGGACTTGTAGTTCCACAGGGTCACCAGGCCGATGGCGATGAGATTGGCGAGATAGCGATCCATGTGCAACCAATTGAACTCGATATTCAGGATCACGACGTTGAAGAAGATGCCGAGCGAGCAGATGGCGTTGAACTTGAAGAAACGCTTGACGCGCTGGCCCATGGTGTTCTGATGACGGGAGACTGCGCCAAAGGTCCACAAGTCGTTCCAGATAAAATTGTTGAGAAGCGCGGCCTCGGCCGCCAGCACCTTGCTTCGCGTCAAGCCCCAGGCCAGCATTTTCGGATCGCTGAGGACGAACAGCAGCGACATGTCGATGACCACGCCGCTGCAACCGACCACGCAAAACCGGAAGAAACTCGATACCTGGAGCAGATAGAGCCGCAAGCGCAGCAAATGCTGGAAGTACTCGAAGTAAATGCGGTTGGTGAGCTTGCTCGACCCTTCGACGCGCTCGCGGAAGGTGTACGGAACTTCGCTGATCCAACCCACCTGGCCGCGGCCGAGCACTTCAATGAGGATCTTGTAGCCCAACGGGCTGAGCGTGCGTCCCTGCAAGGCGGAGCGGCGAATCATAAAGAAGCCGCTCATTGGGTCGCTGATTCTTCCGACGACTTCCGGCAAGAGCATGAAGCCGATCATTTGGGCGCTGCGAGAGATGAATCGGCGCACCAGGCTCCAATCGCTGACGCCGCCGCCTTCGATGTGCCTGCTGGCAATTCCCAAATCCGCGCCGCGCAGCATTTCCTGGGCAACTTTGGCGGCGACCTCGGGGGGATGCTGCAAGTCCGCATCCATGACGCCGAGGACTTTGCCTCGGGCAATCTGCCAGCCGCGGATCACGGCGGTTGACAAGCCACGCTCGCTTTGCCTGCGAATCACGCGGACCTGGGGATATTTTTCGGCGAGCTCGAGCGCTTTTTCCCAGGTGTGGTCGGGACTGTCGTCGTCGACGACAATAATTTCGTATCGCAGATGGTCGACGGAATCCAGAACGGGGACGAGCTTCTCGATGATGGGGCCGATGTTCTTGCCTTCGTTGTAGGTAGGCAAGACCAGCGACAGATCCAGTGCGGAATCGAGGTCGAGGGGAGCGATCACCAAAGGACCGCTGCTGCATGTCTGTAACGAAGCTGTCACTACCATTTCCTCATTCATTTCGGCTCGCTGTTATCGGCCACTCCGCCATTTGGATGCCTGCGTCCGCCATCAGGGCCGCGCTTGCTTCGGCGTGTAGACATACATATCGCCGACACTGTAGCTGAAGGCGTAATTGGCATCGAGATCTTGCAGAAATTCACCGCCGAAGTGCTTCTCCGTGTACCAAGTTTTCCCCTCTGCACTGCTGGGATCGCATTGAAGAATGATGGCTGAGAAGCCGCGATGAGTCATTTTCTCCCAGAAGTCCTTGGCCAACGCGGGGTGCGTACGGGCAAGGATGCGAAACATGAACGGGTCCAGCAGATAGGGCGTCTTTCCAGCCTTGAGGACGACGAGAGGGTTCTCGGCCAGGATGGGCCGGGAGTCGGCGCCGCTGATGGCAGGGATGCGCTGCACGGCTTCTTGCGCGTCGGCAGGAAACGATCGCCGGCGGGGGTCGTCGTGAAGGCCCTGCGCCGTGGGAACACACGCGACCAGGAGGCACAGGGCCAACAGGCCGGTGCCGACTTCGGCGAGCTGCGGGCTGCGCGAAATGGAAAGCACGATCAGCAGAACCGCGGCAACGTGCAAGTCCAGAAAATGGTTGATGCCGATGCCCGGGGAACCAAAGATGACGGTGGTGACGAGCAATGCCAGAACAAAATAGATGGGTAGAATCTGGGTCGTATCCTCTTTGTCTTTGTAGGAAGTCAAGCCCAGAGCCGCGGCCGAAACCAGGAACAGCAGGAATACGGGATCGGCCTCCAACGCCTTGAAAAGCAGGTGAAGCGGCGCTTGCAGCGTATAGAAAATCGACCCGCCGGCGGAAGCGCAAGCGCGGAAAATGTCGAACACGCGGCCATCGCTTGCGAGATACATGGCCCCGAGGGCCAGGATGTAGCCGCAAGCGGTCGCCAGCGCCAATTGCGATGCTTCTTTGTAGCGGCGAGCGAAAGCCCAGCCCAGAACCACGGCGGCAACGCCAAACACGGTGGTCAGCTTGGTGGCGAAGGCGAGGGTGAAAAGAAGCGCAGCCAGATACAGCGCGGCTCGACTGGCCTTGGGCTTCAAGCACAGCACCACGCCCCAAAGATTCAGCATGGCCGCCAAGCTGTCGCCCTTGGCGCTAAAAAGGGCCTGTTGCGTGGTGTCGACTGCCAGGACGGCGGCAACACCCGCGACGCGAAGTAGGAGACTGACGTTGAAGCGGCGCATGAAAACGTAGGCGGCACAGCAGAGCAGGACGACACTCGCTCCAGACAATGCCAGGCCGGAAGTTTCCAGGCTGCCAAATATCCTGGAAAAAACGCCGGTCAGAACAAAGTACAGCGGAAAATAGCGCGTGCCGCCGTAGCCGAGCGAGCTGAAAAGAGGGCGGTAGAAAACTCCGTGGAGGAAGTCGGAGGCACAGGTCAGCCATGCGCCTTCGACGTGCGTCAGGAAATATTGATGGCGAAAATTAAGAAAGAGGCGCGTGATAAGAGTCGCGGGGATCACGATGGAGATACCGGCGATCAGCGCGGAGTACAGCCTCAGAGTTGTGTTGGGCCTTGCATCCGGTGACATCGTGGCCGCTCCGTCCTCTCTCCCCGGACAAACGCCTGCGCTTCGTGTCGCGTTTTTTGCAGACAACCAGCATCGCGGAAACCTGCATAGACTTGCGGAAGAACGAAGCCACGATAGCGAGTTTCCCAGGCGGGAACAAGATGAGCGGCGATAGGGAGTCCCCGAAAGGTAATCACGGGGCGATCCGGGTCTGGATCACTCCGCGCCGAGGAAGGCGTAGCGAAGGAGAAAGAGGACGGTGAGGACCCAGATCAAAGGGCTGATTTCACGGTACTTGCCTGTGCCTACCTTAATAAAGGTAAAGGAGAGCAGGCCGAGGCTGAGACCGGTGGCGATGCTGAAGGTGAGCGGCGTAGCCAACAGCGTGAGGAAGGCGGGGAAGGCTTCGCTGAAGTCGTCCCAGCGGACCCTGGCGACGGAGCCGCACATGAGGGCGCCGACGAGGATGAGAGCGGGCGCCGTGGCGTAGGCAGGAATCGCGGCGACCAGCGGCGCGCAGAACATGGCGATCAGGAAGAACGCGGCGATGACGAGGTTGCCGAGACCCGTGCGGGCGCCTGCGGCGACTCCGGCAGCGCTCTCGATGTAGCTGGTGACCGTGGACGTGCCGGCAAGCGCGCCGAACATGGTGCCGAAGGCGTCGGCCAGCAAGGCGCGGCTGGCACGGGGAAGCCTTCCGTCGCGCAGAAAGCCGCCCTGCTCGCAAACGCCGACGAGCGTGCCCACGTTGTCGAATAGATCGACGAAGAAAAAGACGAAGATCAGCTCGCCGAGACCGATCTTGAAGGCGGAGCGGAAGTCCAGCTTCAAAAACGTGCCGGAGGGATGCGGCAGCGAGAACAGATGCTCGGGCCAGTGAGCGAGACCCAGCGGTATGCCTGCGAGTGCAATTACGACGATGCCGAGGAGAATGGCGCTGCCGATGCGCCAGGCCATCAGAATGGCGATGACCAGAAGCCCTGCGGCAGCGAGACGCACTTGCGGGTCGGACACTTTGCCGAGGGCGACGAAGGTAGCTGCATTGGCCACGATGATGTGAGAGTTGCGCAGCCCGATGAACGCGATGAATAAGCCGATGCCAGCAGCGGTGCCATGCTTGAGGCAGTCGGGAATGCCGTTGACGATTTGCTCGCGGACATTGGTGAGTGTGAGGAGCAGAAAGAGCGTGCCGGAGAAGAACACGACGCCGAGGGCCGTCTGCCAGGGCACGCCGCGGCCGATGACGATGGAATAGGTGAAGTACGCGTTGAGCGACATGCCGGGAGCGAGCGCGATGGGATAGTTGGCCCAGATGCCCATGATGAGCGTGGCGATCGCGGCGGAAATGCAGGTGGCGAAGAGAACGCCTTCGACAGGCATGCCGGCTTCGGCGAGGATGCGCGGGTTCACGATCACGACGTAGGCCATGGTCATGAAGGTGGTGAGGCCGGCGAGCAATTCGCGGCGCACCGTGGTGTTGTTCTCGCTGAGATGAAAGATGCGCTCGAGCAACGGCTCGCCCCCGCCAAAAATGAGCGCCACTATAGGCCGCATGCGATACAGTGTCAAACCGCGTGTTGCGCTGCAAAAATCGCATCGCGCCCAATCAAAGAATTGCAACTCGCGGCTCTTCTCTTTTACGGCGCCGATGTGGATAATCTCTCCCACTAAATGCGGCTGGTCTTTGCCGGAAGTCTCCACCTTCACTGACAACCCGTCGGGCTAATGGATACGGCAAGCCGCCAAGGCCCAAACACAGAGCACATTGGAGGACGAAGTGAGAACTACGTGTTGCCGAATCGCCATACCGCTGCTTGTTGTCCTGCTCGTTCCAACCCTTGCGAGGCCGCAAACGCAGGCGCCGGAGCACCCGCTGCAAGGGCTGACGGCGCAAGAATACTGGACGGTGCGCGAAGTGCTGCAGGCAACGGGCAAGACCGACGCCGACACACACGTCATGAGCGTGCTGTTGCACGAGCCACCGAAGGAAAAAGTGCTGGCGTGGAAGGCCGGAGATCCGATTACGCGAGAAGCTGACGTGATCCTGATGCGCAAGGGGCTGGTGACGGAAGTGCGTGTGGATCTTGCGGAGCGCAAAGTGGAATCGTGGAAAGAAGTGAAGGGCGTGCAAGCGCCGATTTTCGAGAGCGAATTCCTCGGGCTGGGGGATTTTGTGAAGGAAGATCCGCGGATGCAGGCGGGCTTCGCAAAACGGGGCATCAAAGATATGAGCACGGTGGAGTGCGTGCCGCTGCCGTTTGGATACTTCGCGCTGCCGGAGCTGGAGGGCCACCGGATTTTGTATGGCGGATGTTCCGACACGCATGGCGCGTTCCTGAGCTGGGGGCGCCCCATCGAAGGTTTGTACTTTGAAATGGATGCTGTCGAAAAGAAAGTGCTGAAAGTAATCGACGAGGACGTGATCCCGGTGCCGCAGAGCGCGATTAATTTTGAAGAGGCTCAGGCAAAGCCGCGGCCCGGCACGACGCCGATCGAAATCGTGCAGCCGCAGGGGCCAGGCTTCCAGTTGAAAAGCGATGGCGAGGTGAGTTGGCAAAACTGGCACTTTCGCGTGCGGCTCGATCCTCGCGTGGGGCCGGTGCTGAACCTGGTGCGGCTCGACGACGGCGCGCGGCAGCGTTCGGTGATGTATGAAGGCTCGATGTCGGAGCTGTATGTGCCGTACATGGACCCAGCGGAGAGTTGGGCGACGCGCGTGTTTATCGATGCAGGAGAGTTCTTTCCCGGCGGCGTGCTGCGGACGATGAGCGAAGGAGTGGATTGCCCGTCGAATGCGCAGTATATGAACGGGTTGTCTCCCAACGAGCAGGGCATTCCGGTGATCCGGCCGAGGCTGGCATGCCTGTACGAAGTCGTCAGCGGTGATCCGGCATGGAGGCATTTCGAGCTGGAGCAAGTGTGGGGACGCCCGAGCCGAACGCTGGTGCTGAGGACGGCAGCGGTGATCGGCAACTACGACTACCTGCTGGACTGGAGATTCGAGCAGGATGGCACGATCCGCGTGGCGGTGGGAGCAACGGGAATTATCGAAACGAAGGGAGTCAAGGCGAAGACCGCGGCTGGGCACGACATGAGCAGCGGAGCCAAGGCGGCGGACGATGAGTATGGCCACTTTGTCGGTGAGAACACGGTCGGCGTGGATCATGACCACTTTTTCTCGTTCCGCCTCGATCTGGACGTCGACGGGCAGAACAACACCTTCATGGCCGACCGGCTCGAGAAGCGGGAGTTGCCGGCGTCAAGCCACCGGAAAAGTATCTGGGTGGTGAAACCGACGATCGCGCACACGGAACGCGACGCGATGATCGACATTCACCTGGACCATCCGTCAATGTGGATGTTCGTGAATCCCAATGTGCGAGGGCCGCTCGGATATCCGACAGGGTACGAAATCATGCCGGGGACGACGGCGGCGTCGCTGCTCGATCCGGACGACGGTCCGCAGCGCGTGGGAGCGTTTTCGACTCACCAGCTATGGGTGACGCCCTATCGACCGGACGAACTCTACGCGGCGGGCGTTTATCCGACCGACAGCAAGGGAGACGACGGGCTGGCCGTGTGGACGAAAGCGAATCGCCCGATCGAGAACACCGATATCGTGGCGTGGTACACCATGGGATTTCATCACGTGCCGCGTGCGGAAGATTGGCCAGTGATGCCGGTGATGTGGCATGACTTCGTTATCCGGCCGTTCGATTTCTTTCCGCAGAACCCGGTGCTGAATCTTCCGACGACGCCGTGAGAAGCCGCGGATTCGGGCATCAGTAGAAAATCAAAACGGTTCAGTTTCCCTTCGGCGTGGGCGCAGACATCAGGCCGACGAACATTTGGGTGAACTTGGGTAGATCGAGATCGGTTTGCGCGTGGACGAGTTGAAGATCGAGAGCGGGCTTGAGCTTGTCCGTCCAGGTTAACGTGTCGCCGTAGCTGGGGCCGTGGCTTAGGTCGATATCCATGTAGACCTGACGCTCCTTGGTGATGAGACTCGGATCGAGCCAGGCGCAGGCGGCGAGTTCGTCCCACAAGTAGTAGCGGTCTTGCGAGTACCGGGCGATATATTGCGCGGCGGGGTTCGGCGATTTGGAAATGGCGTCGAGCATTTGCTGCGTGAACATCGCTTTGATGGAGATGTCGACGGTGGTGACGTCGATGCGCGGCCAGTGAGCGCGAAGGGTGATGTGCGCGGCTTCGGGATCGAACCAGAAATTGAATTCGTGACGCGGGCTGGTGGAAAACTCCGGGTCTTCGGTTTGCGGGTTCAGGCTGCCGCCCATGATGACGATTCCCTGGGTGAGCTCCGCGAAATGCGGATCGATCGCCAGGGCGAGCGCGATATTGGTGAGCGGCCCGGCGGCGTAAATCGTGACTTGATGGGGGTGCGCGTGAACCTGACGAATTAGAAAATGGGCGGCGTCTTCGTCGAGAGGCTTGGTGTGGGGCGCGCCCTCCGGCAGCGGGGGCACTTCCCAGGGGCCGTGGGTCTGCGGATTCGCCGGCGTTACACTGACCACGCCGGTGGGCGTTTCGACGAGCGTGGTCGGCCCCTGTCCCCACGCGCCCAGCCAGACGACTTTGCCGACGAGTTGCGAAGCGAGCCGCGTGTCTTGTTGCGTGCGGACCAGAGGAAAAACCGCGCCGGGCACGACGGGCACATCGCTGCGGCCAATCAGCTCCAGCATGCGCAGGGTGTGCTGCACTTCTTCGTCGCGCCAGGCGTTGCCGGTGACGATGGTGATGCCGAGCACGTCGGCTCGCGGTGATTGCAGCAACGCCATCATGGCCATCTGGTTTGAGCCGCCGGGGCCGGAACCATCCTGATCGATCAGGACGAGACGTTTTTGCGCAAGTGCGGGCGCGCATAGAGCGAGGCTTAGAAGAACGGCCGAGATTAGTGTTTTCATGGATGGCTATTTTCGCACAGGCGGGCACGCGCGAGCTCGCTCCCGTGTCGACGTGAGCATGAATCAAAAGTGTGCCGCTCGCGAACGACGCCTCAACAGATCCCGCCGGCCTCAATGCAAATTTCTGCTTCGTTCCTTCCGGCAAACGAATCTTGGGCCGCTGCGGAGTCCCTTGCGACTTCGGCGCGCGGCCTGTATCGTAAGCCGCACTTTACCGAATCAATTTGGCGGCAAGGAGGGCCGGTCCTGCATGGAACGAACGGCGACGGCGGAGTCTCCCAGCAGAGACTATGGTTTGCGGCGCGAGGTGCTCTCGCCGATGGAGACGTTGGCGCAGTCTGTCTCCACGATGGCGCCGACCACAACACCGGTGGCAACGATTCCGCTGGTCTGCGCGCTCGCGGGGAACGGCACGTGGCTGGCGTATGTGTTGGCGACCGCAGCAGTGCTTCTGGTGGCGCTGTGCATTGCACGCTATGCGCGATACTCGGCATCGCCCGGCTCGCTGTACACCTACGCTTCGATGACCTTGCCACCCTGGCTTGCGGCGCTCGCGGCGTGGAGCTTGCTGCTGGCGTACGTCGCGACGGGATCGAGCGTAATCGGCGGCTTCTACCACTACGCGAATTTGCTGATTCACGACGCCGGGGGGCACGCCGTTTCCACGGCGCTGCTGGCGTTGCTGGTCACCGGCGTTTCGATGTGGATTGCGTGGCGCGACGTAAAAATATCGGCGCGGCTGATGCTGTGGATCGAAGCGGTTTCGGTGACGCTGATCGTCGTCCTGGTGGCACTGGTGCTGGTGCGCCACGGATTGCATTGGGATTGGAAACAACTCCAACTGCGCGGGATGACCGGCAGCGGGCTGCGGCTCGGGCTGGTGCTGGCGCTGTTTAGTTTTGTCGGCTTTGAGAGCGCCACAACGCTGGGGTCGGAGGCGCGCAATCCGCTGAAGACGATTCCGCGCGCGGTGATCCAGAGCGCGATTCTCGCGGGACTCATCTTTACCGTGTGCGCGTATGCGGAAGTGCTGGGCTTCCGCACGGTTGGGCAAGATTTGGGAGCCAGCCAAGCGCCTATGCGCGTGCTGGCGGGCGTGGGCGGCGCGCCGGTGCTGGGGCTGTTAATCGACATCGGCGCGCTAGTGAGCTTGTTTGCGGGGACACTAGCGTGCATCACGGCGGCGGCGCGGGTGCTGTTGCTGATGGCTCACAACGGGCTGGCGCACGGCTCCATGCGGACGACGCATGTGCGGCACGAAACGCCGGGGCGCGCGATTGTGGTTACGGGCATCGCAGCGGTGGCACCGGTGGCGGTGTTGGCGCTTCGCGGCGCCAGCGGGCTCGATGTCTACGGATGGCTTGGGTCTCTTGCGACGTACGGCTTCATCGTGACGTATGCGCTTGTGTGTTTCGCGCTGCCGCGGTACTTGCAGGAGCATAACGCCCTGCACGCGGAAGCGCGGATCATTTCCGCGCTGGCGTGCGTGGCGATGCTGCTGGCGCTGGTGGGCAACCTCTATCCCGTGCCGGAAGGGCCCTACGGAAAGCTGCCGTACATTTATTTGGCGTATTTGGCGGCGGGGTTGGTGTGGTTCCTGGTGAGCGAGCGTGCCAAGAAAGCAGCACTCGCGGAAAGCGGGAGCTGAGCCGGCTGGGTGCCAGCGAGCTTCCAGGCGCGGTTTGATCGACCGTTGAATCTCGGACTTGGTTTTACGCGGCTAGGGTTGGACATCGCTGTCAGGTTGCGCGAGGAACAGCAGGATGATGCCGACGACGGTGAACATGCGGAAAGCGGGGTCCTGACCGTTCCAGGTTTTTGATTGCCACATCAGAAACCATTCGCCGCCGACGCTGAGGAAAGCGACGAGCCACATGAGCAGGCTGAGCGTTAGCGCGGAGATGGCGACGCGTTTCGCTTGATGAAAGGCTGCGGGGGTTCCGCGCAGTGCCTGCGCCAGCCGCAAGCCACCCCACCAGCAGAGCAGCATGGTTACGATCTCCCACGAGATGATCGAGAGATAAAAAACCGTATGCAATACCGGCGAGTTCAAGGCGCGCCACATGCCGTGATTGCCGGGGAAAGTCGAGTCCATCATCAGGACGTGGCGAATGAACTGATAGTTGGAGTTGTAGTCGGTCAGGTTGTTCAAGACGACGAAGGAGTAGAAGAAGGCCACGGCGAAGACCAGGAGCATCTTGGCGGCGCGCAGGGTCATGGCTTCTCCTGCGCGGAAAATGTTTGGAAGTAGGCGCGCAGAGCGCCGATAGTCGCATCGTCGTAAGCGGGATTGCCGGGCATTTGTGCGTGCGGGTTTTTCCCTTTCGGGTTGCGAACGTAGGCGCCGAAATAGTCGGACGCGGCAGCGGCCCACGCGGAAAGCACGGGCCACGGATGGCCTGCTTTCTGGCCGCCTTGGGTCCCCATGTTGTGACAGCGGAAACAGTTTTGCTGCGCGATGCGGTAGCCTGCGAGCACAGCGGGTTCCGTGGCACGCGGCCCACGCGGGGCAATTGCGCCGAAGACGATTTTCTCGTCGCGAAACTCCAGCCGCAAGACGCCCCAGGGGATTTGTGGCTCCTCGGCGTAGGAGAGGATCTTGAAACTCGGCATGAACTTGGGGTGCGAGATCAGGTACGGCCCCATGTCGAGGCCATGGCCCTCCGCATCTTTCGGCCAGTTTGCGGGTGGTTGACCGTTGATCGTGAGCACCAACACCGGATGATGCGCGGCGACGTAAGCGCGCGGGTAGTCGGCGTAGTACTTGTCCCTGCATAGCGCCACGACAAGATCGGATTCCGGCGCCGCGCCGAAGTGTTTGGTGAGTTCTTCCAACGAAACGCCGCTGACTTGCGTGGGACTTGTGAAATTGGTGTCGTCCGATACGGTGTAATTCACCTGGGGCAGAGCGAGCAGTGCGTCGCGCGTGATGTAGCGTGTCGCGCTCGGGGGCATTCCCGCAAGCTCGCCGCCCACTTCGAGATCCATGGGTGAGGAACGCGCCGGACGCAATGCGGCAGACAAAACGCTTGCAGCAGCCGAGCCGGTTTGCGCGCACGATTCCCGCGCGAGATGAAGCGCGACACCAGCGATCAGGGGAAAACTAAACGCGGCAAAGCATGCGTTCCAAGGTCGTCGCATGGCACATGCTAGCTCACGTTCGTGCGGGCGCAACGAAAAAAATCTCCGGGCGCGCAGGTGCTCGCGCGCCTGTGCTAGAGTGACGCGACAATTCACCGATGGAGGCGGGAGCGGTCATGGCGGCAGGAGCGGAGGCGCGATTTCAGGAACTCGGCATCGTTTTGCCGGCTTTGCCTGCGCCGGGCGGCAACTATGTTTCCGCGAAAACGGTTGGTCACATCGTCTATCTTGCCGGAGTAATTTCGACCGGCCCGGAAGGCATTATCACGGGTACGGCAGGCGGCGACCGTACGATTGCGGAAGGCTACGCAGCGGCGCGCGCCTGCGCGTTGACGCATCTGGCGGTCCTGAAGCGGCACCTCGGCTCGCTCGACGCCGTGAAGAGCGTCATCGGCGTCAACGGCTACGTGAACGCGGTCGCGGGATTTCCGGATTCGCCCGCGGTCATCAACGGCGCCTCTGATCTCCTCGTGCAAGTCTTCGGCGAAGCTGGCAAGCACGTGCGCGCCGCTATCGGAGTGTCCGCATTGCCGCGGAACGCGCTCGTCGAAGTACAGATGACGGTCGAGGTGTAGGCGCAAACATGGCCCAGCATTTTCTCTCCGCAGAGCCGACGCATTCCCGCTGGAATCGCGCGCTGCAGTCGCGGCTCAAAGTCGCCCCCGGCGACACGGTCCATCTCGAATGCGTGGACGCCAGCGGCGCACAGGTGCACCCGGGCATGAGCGTCGCGGAATTCCTCACCATCGATCGCGGGCGCATCCACGCGCTGACCGGGCCGATCTCGGTGCACGGCGCGGAGCCCGGCGACGTGCTGCAAATCGATGTGCTGGAAGTGGCGCACAAGGGCTGGGGCTGGTCGAGCGTCATCGCGGGGCTCGGCTTTCTGAAGCAACGCTTCGCCGAGCCATACCTATTTCACTGGCAGCTCGAGAAGGAGGTTAGCAGGTCGCTGGCGCCGGCGGTGGTAACGTTGCGGCCGTTCTGCGGTGTGATGGGGGTAGCGCCTGCGGAAGACGGAGAGTTCCGCACACGGCCGCCGGGCATCTTCGGCGGCAACATGGACGTCCGCGAGCTATGCAGCGGAGCGACGCTGTACCTGCCGGTGCTGAATTCCGGCGCGCTGTTCTCCGCAGGTGACGCGCACGCTGCGCAAGGGGACGGCGAGGTGTGCATCAACGGCATCGAGTGCCCGGTCGACGCCACGCTGCGCTTCGGCCTGTACAAGCAGCAGCCGCTGGCGGGACCTTTGATCGAGTCCGCCGCCGCGCGCAAGCAAGACGCGATCGACGAAGCCTGGATCGTGGTGGAATCAGCGACGGATGCGATCGTTGCCGCTCGCGCCGCCACATCGCGCATGATCGATCTGCTGGCCGCGCGCTGGGACTTCTCGGAAATTCACGCGTATCTGCTTTGCAGCGTGGCGATGCACCTGCGGCTCAGCCAGGTGGTTAATGAGCCTATGTTCACCGTCAGCGCATCCATCACGAAACGTATCCTGCCGGTCCGAAAATGGTTCTAGCTCACAGCCAAGCAGCGACCGCGGTATCCGTACGGACGGGACTTTTCCACAGGAATATCACCGAAACAAAAAATTGAATTTGTCAGAACGAAAGAATTTGCTTCGATTCCGAACCAAAAGAGAGTAATTTCCTGCAAACAATTTTTGCGCAGTCGCGTTAGGGATGCTTTACACGCCGCGCACATCGGAACGCGTACGTCGGGTGCCAGCACAAATAGTGTTTAGACCAGGTCAGAAGTACGATCAGGGGCAAGTGTTTTTTGTAGCGCGTGCAGGAGGCCGCAACGAAATGCTAGAAAGACTTAGACTCCAATTCTTCTCGCCGGTTGTTTTGCTTTGCATGCTGTGCCTGATTATTCCCACCGCGCACGGGCAGCAAACCCTGGGAGGCATCACCGGCACGGTCGCAGACAGCACGGGCGGTGTCCTGCCCAACACGACCGTAACCCTGGTGAACGATCAGACCACGCTGACACGCACGCAGCAAACCAACGACAGCGGTGCGTACGATTTCGTGAATTTGCCCATCGGCAAATATACCCTGACCTTTACGCACAGTGGCTTTCAGACGCAAAAGATACCCTCGATCACCGTGCAGGGCGACCGCACCGCAACGGTGAACGCGACGCTCAAAATCGGCGAGGTGGGTTCCACTATAACTGTAGAGGCGTCGCCGCTGATGAACGCCGTCGACACCACCAACGGCTACATTCTGGAAAAGGACCAGATTGAGGCCGTGCCGTTGCCGACGGGCAGCTTCACGGGCATGGCCATCCTGTCTCCCGGGGTAAATTCCGAGCTCTCCAGCGGTGCAGGCGTCAACAACGGCTTAGGCAACCAGCCCATCTGGGCCAACGGCCAGCGCGACACCAGCAACACGTTTCTGATGAACGGCGTGGACGCCAGCAATCTTTTCAATGGCAAGAGCACCAGCTCGGTGGCATCGGCCCGCGTGGTGAACAACACGGGTCTCGGCGGCGCCGCGAGCCTTTCGAGCACAACAGCGGAACCCATCCAGAGCACGGCGTCCCCCTATCTGGCGATCGGCCAGGCGCTGCCTACACCTCCTCCGGAGACCATCCAGGAATTTCGCGTAAACACCTCCATGTACGACGCGCAGCAGGGTTCAACGAGCGGCGCGCACATTGATATGAGCACGGCCTCCGGTACCAACGACTTTCACGGAACCGCTTACGTGCACCGTGGAACCGACGCGCTCAACGCTGCACCCTTCTTCTACAACGCGGACCCCAACATTCCGGCGAGTGAAAAGGTGCCTTCCCAGCACCGCTATACGGCTGGTGGTACTCTCGGCGGGCCCATCGTTAAGAACAAACTCTTCGGCTTCCTCAGCTATCAACACATCCACAATTCCGACCAGGAGATCGGCAGCTCCCGCCTTGCGGTGCCCCCGGGACTCACAGACGACCGCAGCCCGGCGGCGTTGGCGGCGCTTGTGAACGGCAACTTCCCCTCGTCCGCTACCGTTCTGCCCGTGGTCGGTACGGCGTCCGGCGACATCAATCCAATGGCCTACGGTCTGCTCAATTACAAACTCCCCAACGGGCAGTTTCTGATTCCATCTGCCGGGAGCTTCACGCCCACGATCAATTTTCCGGAGAATACGTTCACGGTCGGCACCGCGTATTTCCTTGCCGATCAGGCGGTTTCCAATCTGGACTGGAACGTGAACTCGAAGGACACGCTGGCGCTGAAATACTACTACCAACACGACCCGAGCCTCGCGCCGTACGCGTATTCCGGGTCTCCCGGTTTCCCGCAGCACTTGGACGCCGGCAGCCAGGTGGCTTCGATTACCAACACGCAAACGCTAAAACCCAACCTAAGCGTCGTCGAAGTCTTCGGCTTTATTCGAGAAAAGGTCTACAGCACCATCGGACAGCCTTTTACACCGCAGCAGTTCAGCAGCTATGTGCAGAGCCTCACCGGCCTACCGGCGTCGCAAGCGACCATGAACACCTTCGGCTCTACGTTTTTTCCTGGCATCTCGATTGTCGACGACTACGGTAACTCCGCTCCCTACAACGTAAACTTTGTCCCCAATGCTGGCTCGAACATCGGTAGCGGCTCCAATTCCCAGAGCGCCTTTACGGGCGTCTTCCAAAACCGCTTCATGCCCTCGGCGAACGCGATCTGGACCCTGGGCAAGCACACACTGACGTTCGGCGGAAGCTTCTCCTACACCCAGCTCAACACCCGGGATGAGAGGACCAACAAGGGCGTTATCGCTTTCGCCGATTTCTCGCAGTTTCTGCAAGGCCTGGAGACCTCCTACAGCACCAACGGATTCGTCACCAGCACGTTCCTTCAAGGGAACGCCAACCGTTACTATCGCTCCAAGGAAACCGGAATGTTTTTGCAAGACAAGTTCCAGTTTCGATCCAACCTCAGCCTCACGGCGGGAGTTCGCTTCGACGACCATGGAGGTCTCACAGAGAAGTACGGGCGCCTCTATAATTTCGAGCCCTCGCTCTACAACTACGACGCGGCTTCGGACACCATCATCTCCAACGGATTCATTATTGCCGGCAACAACAGGCTGTTTCCCTCCAAGGGCGTGAGCGATTCCACTTTGACCGGCCGACAATGGGGCCTGGCACCTCGCGTGGGACTGGCGTGGAGCCCGAAGAAGTTCAACAACAAGATCGTGGTCCGCGCGGGCTGGGGCATGTACTACGACCGCGGTGAACTATTCACGTATCTCTCCCCCGGCGTGGCTGCCGGCGTGATTCCCGGCGGACCCTTTGGCGTCAACCAGGCGCCGCCGTTTGTGGCTTCGCAGGTTTGCACCGCCATCAGTGGCTTCTACGAAGGGTTCATTCCCACCTGCGATCCCACCCTGCCGAACGGAGCCTCCTTCAACAATCCCTGGGGAGCGACGCTTGGGCCTCCCGCGACCGGCAATCCCGCTACGATTACCCTGCCGAATGCGGCAGCCATAGCCAACGGATCGCAGCTGTTCGCATTCGCGGACTACAATCGGGCTAACAAGCTCCCTTACACCCTCAATCAGATTCTCGATATCCAGTGGCAGCCCCGGAGCGACCTCTCCATTGAGATCGGCTACGTCGGAAATTTTGGACGCCATGAGGTCATTCCCATCCCGTTCAACCAGGCGCAGATCGCCACTCCCTCGCATCCGATCCATGGGCAGAACTACACTTACGGCTACCAGGTCCTGGCGCCTCCGGGCTGCAATCCCACTACGAATATTGCCGCCTGCACCGCGTACACACCTACGTGCAACCTAAACGGCGTTTCATCGGGCTGCGTCGGGATAGGGTTGCCCGACGGCACGAACATGATGGCCAACTACGAGGGCGGCAACGTAGACCTTCGGGTTCCCTATATCGGCTATTCGTCGGAGTCCGAATCCTACACCGCGGCCGGCATCTCGGCGTACCACGCTCTCCAGGCTCACGTTGAAAAACGCCTCCGCCATGGGGTGCAGCTGGGCTTTTCCTACACGTTCTCTCATGCCACCGACGAGCAAAGTGCTCTGGGTCTGTTCTACAACGGCAACAACCCATTGAATCTTCGCAGCGGGTACGGATTGTCGGACTTCGACCGCAAGCACGTCATCAACTTCACATACCTCTTCCAACTGCCTAATTTCTTTGAAGCCTCGACATTCAAGGGCAAGCTGGCAAATGGGTGGGCTCTTGAGGGCCTCGCCATCATTCAAAGCGGCCAGCCCTACAGCGTCATCGACTACTCGGGCGCGGTGGGCAGCATCTTCTACGGTACTTCGGACGGCATCACCAATCCGGTCGTGCCGCTAGGTAGCTGCTCGCCGTCTCAGGCTCTGACGGGTCACAGCGGCGCGACCGACGGCCAGCCCGCTCTTAACGCGGCTTGTTTTACTCTTCCGCTCCTAAGCCCGGGCGATTTGGGCGGCGCCATTGCTCCGGGCGACACCTATGAAACGAACTTCACCACCGGACAGCGCAATATCTTCCGGCAACCCTGGCAGCGGCGCGCGGACGTCTCGATTGTCAAAATGACGAAGTTGACGGAGCGGTTCTCGATGAAGTACAGCTTCGACATCTTCAACGTGACCAACACCGCCAGCTTCGACATCCCGGTCGACAACGTGTCGCAAAACCTGTTCTTCAACGATTTCCCGGTTTATGGCTCATCGCTCTACTCTTCCCCCACGGCCAGCGGCTTGGGTATCGTCAACAAGACCATTGGCAGCGGGCGGCAGATTCAGATGACTCTAAAGCTTTCGTTCTGAGTTTTCTCCTTAACCCTCAACCTGTACGAAAACGGCGGCCTTAAACGGGGCGCCGTTTTTGTTTTTTGTGCTTGCTGATGCCTTCGACATTCGCCGGGAAGGCGGTGCTTCAGTTTGCGCTGACCGTGACCGATAGCGTCTGGGGAGTCGCTGCGGCGAACTTGCGCTGCAGCTCCGCCGCGGAAGAAAAAAGCTTGCCTTCCACACGACGCGCAGGAAACTGAAAACTCAGCGATGGCTCCGCAAACGGATAGGGATCCAACACAAAGTGGCGCGGCGCGGCCGTGCGGACCTTGACCGCCGTGTGTCCACCGTCCCGCAGGGGCAAGGGATGCAAGAGATGGGCGGGCTGCCGGAAGTCGACGCAGGTGAGCAGAGAGAGGTTGTCGGTGGCCTGCAGCAGCCGGAAGTGGTCGAGGATCGCGGAGGCGCTTACTTGCTGCGGCGTGAAGCGCGGATTGGAGGCGATCTGCTGCTGCAGCGACTCCTGGAAGGATTTCTGCTGCTCGAGAAAATGGTCGAGCAGCGGCAATTGCTCGGCGGCGATCGTGGAACGGTCGGCGTGGTCGCTTAGCAGGCTGTAGGTGTGCATGGAGATGAGCAGAGCGGCGTAGGCGTCTTCGGCGGCAATCAGGCGAACGGCGCGGTTGCGCACGGCCAGGTAGTCGGCCAGATCGATCTCCTCGAACGCCGAGTATTTGCCGACCAGTTCGGTGGAGAATGCGCTGGGCTTGCCCTGGCGCGTGATTTGCGGTGCCGCGTCGCGTGCGAGCCAGCCATCATCGTGGCGCGCGATGCCCTTCAGCACGTTGGCGCGCGGTTCGGGCGAAAGGAAACGATCGTTGCCCCAGCGCTCGGCGAAGGCCCCGGCGAGCCGCGCGTGGTCGGGATGTGTCACCAGCCACCATCCCGTTTCTGTTTCTAGCCGCAGCATTGTTGCCCTCCTCGCGCGACGTTTACCGGCTCACTCCGCCTCTGGCGCGCGCGCGGATTCGTGCCAGTTATGCAGGAAGTACCACTCCAGAAACATGACCAAAAACAAGAAGCCGAAGCCGAGCACCGTGGCCGCCAGCACCAGCGCGAACAAATAGTCAGTCTGCAGTTGCGACGACGCGTACAAAATCGAGTAACCCAATCCGCCTTCGCCCACACGGCTCGAGCCGGCATAGAGTTCTCCAGTGATGGCTCCGATCACCGCAATACCGCTGGCGATTCGGATTCCCACGAAGAGCGACGGCACCGAGTGCGGCAAGCGCAACTTGAACAGAATTTGCGCCCGCGATGCGTTATGCATCAGAAAAAGGTGCACCAGGTTCTCGTCCACGCTGATGAGTCCCTGCGTGGTGTTGGCGATGATTGGCGCCAACGAAATAATGAACGCTATCAGCGTCACCGAAGGTGTGCCAGCGCCGAACCACATGAGAATCAGCGGCGCAATGGCGACGATCGGCACGGTTTGCAGCAACAGCGTCCAGGGATAAAGCATCCGCCGCACCCACCGCGACTGGGCAAAGATCAGCGCCACACCGACACCCACAACTATGCTGAAAACGAGGCCGCCCGCCGCTTCCTCCGCAGTGATCTGGAACGCATTCAGCAGCAACGGAAAACGCGCCCCAACCGCTTTCGCCACCGCCCACGGCGACGGCAGCATGTACGGTGGCACGTGAAAGATCCACAGCACAAGCTGCCACAGCACCAGCAGCCCCGCAAAAACGGCCAGCGCGTTCGCGATGACGATCAACCGCCGCTTCATTGCGACAACGCTCCTCGAAGTTCATGCGATACCTGAGCGACAAGCGTCTCGAACTCCAATGTCTCGCGAAGCGCGGCCGTGCGAGGCCAAGGCAGGTCCACCGGAAGCATCGCGCAAATTCGTCCGGGATTCGGTGCCAGCACTACGATTCGCGTGGACAGAAACACAGCTTCCGCGACCGAGTGCGTCACGAAGACGCCGGTCCAATTCTGTTCCGCGCGCAACCGCAGCAATTCCTCGTTCAGGCGGTCGCGCGACATCTCATCCAGAGCCGCAAACGGCTCATCCATCAACAGCAATCGCGGATTCGTCGCCAGCGCCCGCGCGATCGAAACGCGCATCTTCATCCCGCCCGAAAGTTCGCGCGGATACGCCTTTGCGACGCCTCCCAGTCCGACTAGTTCCAGCAGCGCCGCCGTTTTTTCGGCGCGCCGGTCCTTGCCGACGCCTTCCAGCTCGAGTCCCAGCCCCACGTTCTGCCGCACCGTCCGCCACGGCAGCAGGGTTGCATCCTGAAAAATATAGGACACGGTTTCGCGTGCGTTCTTCGGCAGCATGCCGTCGACGCGAATGCTGCCGCCGCTCGGTGCCGTCAGCCCCGAAATTAATTTCAGCACTGTCGACTTGCCGCATCCCGAAGGGCCGATGAACGTGACGAATTCGCCCTTCAGAATATTCAGGTCCATCGCCTGCAACACCGCGTGCGCGTTGCCGTAACTCTTGGTAACGCCGGCAAACTCGATCATCGGTGCTGCCGGTTCCGGGCTCATTCTGCATCCCCGCTCAAGGGCAAATGCAGCGCCGACGCGCAAGCCGGATCGTGATAGACGGTCTGCGTCGAGCGTCGCCAGTCCCAGGAAGTGGCGCGGCAAGAAGGCACTGCGGTGCCGGGGTTGCGGTCGTACAGCGGAAAGGCGCTACTCGCGATTTCCAGCCGGATGCGGTCGCCCGCGTCAAACCGGCACGAAGTTGGTTCGAGAAGGAAGTGCCAAAGATGAATCTTGTCGGCAGCATAGCTCGTCTCGGCAAAAAGCCGGCTTGAACGCGCGATGCCGATGCAGATGAATTCCGCCACACCGTTTGGCCGCGCGCGCACCAGCTTGGCGGTGAAGTCAGTGTGGGCCGACGAACTGGCGCAATAGAGCAAAATACGCGGATAGCCAAAGACGCGCAGCGGCTGACGTAGCGGCTCTGTCGTATAGACAAGCAGGTTGTTTCCCAGTTCCAGGGTTGCCTGGTCAAACTGGCCGCTCGCCGCCGCGGGACCTCCCGGCGCGAGCACGGGCACATCCGGGTCACACACGAAGACGTCGCAAGGTTCGTCCGCAGTGGGTTTGACCGTCGTGAGCGTGCCATCTCCTTTGCGCGAATTCGCTTTTCCTGCGCTGTGCAGATACAGGATGTGCTTCGCCTGGGCGGAATCCGCGGGAAAGCCTTTGGCCTGCCGCCACCGGTTTTCCCCCAGAACAAAGTGGCGAATCCTCGGTTCGCCGGCAAACTCACCCGAATCCTTCAGCCAGTGGTTGAACCAACGTAAGAGGATCGAGTCCGTGTCGAGCAGCGCTTCCGCGCCGAAATCCGTCGCCCCGGCGCGATCTCCCCAAGGGATGTGCTGCCAAGGTCCGGCGATCAAGTATTGGTGTCGGCGCGCAGATTCGCTGCCCGCGTAGTTGCCAAGGGCCAGAAATCCTTGGACGCTGCCATAGAGGTACGCATCGAACCAGCCGGCGATGTGCAGCGCCGGCACTTCGATGCGGTTGAGCTCTTGCGCTACATCCTGTGCCGCCCAATACTCGCCAGGCTGATCGTGGTCGAACCAATCCACCACGTACTGCGGCACGCCTTCGCCGTGCAACGCCGGATGCTCGCGAAATGGCAACACGCTGCTCTGCGCCGCAAGGTTCGCCCACGCGTGTTCCAGTCGGTCGCTGGCTTCGCGCAACCTCTTGCGCCGCGCGTCAGCTTTCAGCATTTGCAGCCCCCAGCCGAGGCTGGAAGCCAAGCGCAGCGCTCCGTGCTGATAGAACCAGCCGTGATAGAGATCGCACGCCGTCATCCCCGGCGCGATGCACAACAATCCTTCCGGCTGCTCGGCGGCGGCGAGCAGTTGCGTCATGCCCTGGTAAGAGAAGCCGTACATCCCGACGCGACCGTTCGATTCGGGACGGGTGCGCAGCCAGGCGATGGTCTCCGCGCCATCGCGCGCCTCATGACGGAAGGGATAAAACTCGCCGTCGGAATCGCCGCGACCCCGCACGTCTTGAATCACCACGTTGTAGCCACGGCGCGCAAACCACACCGGATGCGCGTAAACGACCGTCGACGCGATGTCGCGCCCGTACGGCTGCCGCATCAACAACGTAGGGAGCGCACCGGCACCGTGCTGTGTCGGATGATAATGATCGGAAACCAGCTCAACGCCATCGGACATTCGACAGCGCACGCTGCGTTCCAGCCGCACGCCGTTGCCGCAATCGACCCAACCGGCGCCGCTCATGGTTTGGGCTGGTTCGGGTAGCGGGCCATCGCTTCCAGCGCAGCGGCCAATCGCGTCGCCGCTGCATCCAGCCATCGCGCGCCGTTCTCCGCCGTTGCCGGACGCGGATCGCCCATCACGCCGCTGGCCGCGATGTCGCGCGTGAGCCATGCGAAGGTAGCCGGAGCATTCTCCGGCAACAGCGTCTCCGGTTTCGCGACGTCGGCGATATAGTTGGCGGTGTACGCCGAGCGATCGACGAGCTGCGGCACCGACGCCAACAGCAACGCCGTCTCGACTTCCCCCGCGTGAAACCCGTAAGCCCGCTCCTGCGCGCTGAGTCCCTCAAACGCAATGCCACCCGAACCATGCAGCGCAAACGTGCGCAGGCCAAACTCCGCGCGCAAATCCCGCGCCATCACATCGATCAGTGCGCTGTTGCCGCCATGCGTGTTGTAGAGCACCAGTTTCTGAAACCGGGCGCTCGATAAACTCGCTCCCAGATCGTGCAGCACCGCCATGAACGTGGCCGCGCTCACGGCAAGCGTCCCAGCAAAGCCGATATGCTCGTTGCTCTTCCCGTAGTGCACCGGAGGCAGCGCGTACACCGGCAGCTCCGCCGCCAATTTCTCCAGCGCATGACCCAACAAAAGATTATTGATCAGCGTATCCGTCGCCAACGGCAAGTGATGTCCGTGCTGTTCGATGGCCGCCGTTGGCAGCACCAGCAGCGTCGACTCGCGCGGCAGCGCGTCCACCTGCTTCCAATTCAAATACGCGAAGTTGCGCGCGTCAGGAATCCAGGTCTTCATCGCCTAGACGCCCCCGTCGCCGCGGATTCTGGCTGAAACGTAACCATCTTGCCGGGATTCAGCAGCCCCTTCGGGTCGTAGCGCCGCTTGGCGAGGAGCTGCACGTTGTCGGCGCGGTACCGGCCCCCACCCTCTACATTATTTACATGCGGATTCGCCACGAACACCCCGATCTCGCGGCAGTACCCGATCATTTCGTTCAACCGCTCTTCAGTCGTGTAGTAAACCACAGGAATCGCTCCGGGTACGATTCGCGCGTCACCTCCCTTCCAAAATTCCATGTGAAACAAAATCTCCTGCCCGAAGCGCTCCTTCAATTTCCGGAATTGCTCGCGCACGCGTTCCGGATCGAATGCGCACTGCAAATAGGTATACGCTTCGTCGCTGTTCATCGCCCAAAGCGTGGTGTGGTTCCATGTGTAATCGGAAAGCAGCGGCCTGGTGCGCAGTCCGAGATACGCGCCGGAGTAGCTGACTTCTCCACCCGCTGCTCGCGCCGCGTCTTCCAGCCCCGCAAGCTGCGCGGAAGCAATCAAGAAAAAGATCAGCGCTTTCCCCACCGGCGCGTACTGCTTCACCGGAGTAAAGAACGACGAGATCGGCCACTCAAATGTGGTAACCAGCCGCTTCGTCCATTCCGTTCCGTTCGCGATGCGCTCGCTGAAGTCGAACGCCGCATCGAAGCCGTCAAACGCGACCGCGCACTGCGACCACTCCACCGCAGGCGTCAGCGCCAGCCAAATCCGCGAGATCACTCCGTTCGTTCCCCAAGCATGCAGAATCTCATGCACGGCCTCGCCTTCGTGCAGCACCACGCGCGGCTCCGCTTCCATCGTGACCACTTCCAAGGCCCGCACCGTGTTGAAGTCCCGCAAAAAACCGTGCGCCACCGATCCGATGCCTCCCGAGCCGCCCCCGAGGAACCCGCCCACCGACGCCTTCACGATCGTCGAGGGATAGCACCGCAGCTCCCATCCGACTTTCCGCGCTTCATTTTCCAGCGCGCCCAGCCGCACTCCGGGTTGGCACACCGCAACGCCCTCGGACTGAATCGCTTCGATGCGGTCCATGCCCGCCAGATCCAGCACCACGCCGCCCTGCAGCGGAACCGCCTGCCCGTAGTTGCCCGTGCCCGCGCCTCGCGCCGTCACCGCAAGATTCTGCGAGTGGCAGTAGCGCAACACGCGCTGAATCTCCGCGGCACTCACTGGCTGCACCACCACGTCGCCCACCTTGCCGTCCAGCTGCTTCCGCAGCACTGGCGAGTACCAATAGAAGTCGCGCGAAAGCTGCTCCACCTGCTCCGGCTGCGTCAGCACGCGCGTGCCATCGCCCAATAGCGAAGCGAGCGCGGCGGCGTGGATCGGGTCCATAGAAATGACGTCTCCTTTCTCGAGCTACGTCTTGCCCGGGTTTTCTTTACGGCTACTCCATGTTCGGAAGGCTTTCAGCATGTTCGGGTGCGTGAAGAGCGTGTAGCACAACTCTCGCAGCACGGGCCCTTCTACGATGCACGCCATGTCCGCGCGCTGCGCCACTTCTTTCGCAGGAATATGGATCTGCAAGCAATGCCGGTTGGCGTCGGCGATGGTCGCGCCAAAGACGATGCGATCCAGCCTAGCCCACAGCGCGTTGGCCATGCACATCGGGCACGGCTCGCAGGTCGAGTACATGGTATAGCCCGCCAGCGAAGGGCGTTTCAGCTTCTTGCAGGCCAGCCGGACGGTGCGCACCTCCGCGTGCGAGCTGGGATCGTTTTCGCGCATCACCGCGTTGGTAGCGCGCATCAGCCGCTCGCCACTCTTTGTATTTACGATCAGCGCGCCGAAGGCCGCTGGATAAGCAGTGGTCAACGTTCGCGCAGTGAAGCGGAACACCTCGCGCATGCGTTCTTCGTCGAGCGAAGTGACACCAGTACGTCTGGCTGCCGGGGCTGGCATGGCGCAATCTAACACGATGGCGAAGCGAGATAACAAGCGGAAAATTGGATCGGTCAGATCGAACCCGCCGCACCCTGCGTCGCCTGGATGCGGTTAGAATGCACAGCATGATCATGCTTCAGCCGTTCGAATCTGCGGAAAAGACGCGTGCCTCGCTCGATCGCGGAGAAATCACGCCACAGGCTGTCGCCAAGCAGGCGCTCACCCGCGCCAACAGCAATGCCGGCCGCAACGTGTACCTGGCGATCGATCCGAAGCGCTTGCTCCGCGACGCCGAGGCGTTGCCGGGCCGATTCAGCGCCGGTCGTAAGCCGTCGCTCTATGGGCTGCCCGTGTCCTTGAAAGACCTCTTTGATCTTGCGGGTTTTCCCACCACTTGCGGCTCGCGCTTCTACGCGACGCGCAATGGCGTGGCGCGCGAGGACTCCGCCGTGGCCGCCCGCCTTCGCGAACAGGGCGCCCTCATCATCGGCAAGACGCACTTGCATCCGCTGGCCTACGGCATCACCGGCGAAAATCCGGACTATGGTGATTGCCTGCAGCCCTGCGATCCGCACTTGCTTACCGGCGGCTCCTCCGGCGGCGCGGCGGCTAGCGTGCAAGAGGGTTCCGCTGTCGCTGCTATCGGCACGGACACCGGCGGGTCCATCCGCGCGCCAGCCGCGCTCTGCGGGCTGGCCGGCTACCGCGCGTCCATCGAGTTGGCTCACGAGCGCGCGCTGTGGAGCGGCGGTGTACATCTTGCGCCTTCGTTCGACACGCTGGGCTGGCTCTTCCGCGATCTGCGCGACGCTCCGCTGCTGGCCCAGGCGCTGTTTGGTCTCGACGTGCCGCCGACAGCCAAGACGCGCGTCCGCATCGGCTGCGTTGCCGCGGAGTTTCTCTACGACTGCGAGCCACCAGTGCTCGACGCCTTCGCGCGATGGCAGCAGCGCCTTCGCGAGCGCGGCGCGGAAATTGTGCCGTTCGACGCCGCCTTCTGGGAGGAAGCCATGGCCATCTACGCCCCGATCCAAGCGCATGAGGCGGCGGCCATTCATACCCCGAGCACCGGCGGAGACTTCTCGCACTTCGAGAAATCGATCGCCGAGCGGCTCGCTTGGGGCGCATCGATCTCCGTCGCGGAACTCGAGCAGTTGCGCCGGCGCCACGCGGCGTTCCGCGATCGAATGGACGCCCTTCTGCACGAGCATGATTTTCTGATCGCTCCCTGCGCCCCGGTGAGCCGGCTCGTCGCGGGCGCGGATCACAGCAACACGCGCTGGGCCATCCTGCGCCACACGACGCCGGAGAGTTTGGCGGGCGTGCCCGTCGTCACGTTGCCCGCGGAAGGCGGCGCAGGCGTGCAGTTGGTCGCCGCTCGCGGCGCGGATGCGCGCCTGTTGGCGTACGCCGCGGAGCTAGGAGCCTAACTTGAAAGGCAGCGCTGAAAAACTCGGCCACAGGCGGTCCATCTTTTTCTCTGGATTGTGTTGCCTCTTGCTCTCTCTCGCCGCGTTCGCCACAAGCTGCGGAAGGTCCTCCACCACCACCGGCCTAACCAAAGTCACGCTGCAAGCGGACTGGTATCCCCAGCCCGAACATGGCGGGTTTTACACCGCGCTGGTGAAGGGCTACTACAAAGACGAAGGCCTCGATGTCACGATTCAGCCCGGCAGCCAATATCTGATCCCCGATCAGCAGGTCGCCGTCGGCGCCGCGCAGTTCGGCATGGGTTCGTCCGATCGCACCCTCGAGTCCGTCGCCGACGGTCACCCACTCGTTGCCGTGGCCGCCACCATGCAGAACGATCCGCAGGGCATCATGGTGCGCAAGGATTCGCCGGTTCGTTCCTTCAGCGACCTTCACGGCCATACCATCGCCGTCAAGCCTGGCTCCACCTGGTTCCAATATCTCGCCAAGCGCTTCGAGCTAAGCGACGTCCACGAAATTCCAGCCACCATGAGCGTCGCCAATTTCGTCGCCGACCCAAATTACATCCAGCAATCCTTCGCCACCTCCGAGCCGTTCTTCGCCCGCCAGGCCGGCATCGAGACCCGCGTCCTCCTCACCAGCGGCGCCGGCTATAACCCCTACCGGGTGATGTTCACGACCCGCGACTTCCTCAGCCAGCACCCTGACGTCGTTGCCAAGTTCGTCCGTGCCTCTATAAAAGGTTGGCGCGCCTACCTCCACGATCCCGCCGACGCCCACGCCGCCATCGCCAAACTCAACCCCGCCCTCAGCCCCGAATGGATGCAATTTAGTTGGCAAGCCATGCGCGACGGCCACTTCGTCGCCGGCGACGATCCCACCGGCGCCCAACTCGGCCAAATGACCTCCGATCGCTGGACCACCATGTACCAGCAACTCGTCGATCTAAAGGTAATCGACAAGCCCTTCGACCCCGCCACCGCCTACACCCTTCAATTCATCCAGCCGAAGTAAGGCGCTGAAGCAGCGCAGGTTTTGGACCCAGTGAAACGTCAGAGCGCCACTTCACACCCTGCCGAAAGCCCTTGTGGGGGTGGCTTTATCCAATGTTCGGAACACAACGCCACTTCACGCGCGAGTCCCCGCCCGGGAGGCTTGCTCGAAGACGGTTTCAATGTGACGCAGCTCTTCGCGAGAGGACGGAATATCCAGGATGAACGACGCAAATCCCCGGCGCATGTAATGGGACATCTCTTCCGACACCTCTTCATAACTTCCGACCAAGTAGGGGCAAAACGTCTGGTGATTTTGGAAAGGCCACATCCAATAGACTCCCTGCACGTCTCCTGTTTCCTCGATCATCTTGGAAAGTTGTTTGTGCCACACCGAATCCGAAACGCGCATCGCCAACTGGTGGGCCAGTTGGCCCTTGCGATCGCCGGGGAAACGCTGATTGGCCGCGCTCCATGCCTCCGCACTCGTAGGCCGGGCAACGATTCCAACCCGAATGCCTGTCTTACCACCGGCGGTCGCTGGGTCCGGCGTGCAATCCTTGGCCGGCTTGGGGTACTGCACGATAGTCGCTCCCACTGCCATAGCAGCCGTCACACCCGCTTCGGAAGAGCCCGACATCAGGATGCCGGGGAACAACTCCGGAGCAAGAGGCGGATCCATCCTCAAGTTTCGGACTTTGTAGAACTCGCCCTCAAAGTTGACCGGCCCGGCGTTCGATAGCAGTAGTTTGATGATCGTTATATATTCCACCAGTCGTGCATACCGTTCGTCGTGCGGCGTCGTGTCATTGAGTGCGATCAGGTCGTTCTTGAATCCGCCCGCGAGCATGTTCAGACAAACTCGCCGCCCATACAGATGAGCGAACGTGGCCACCATTTTTGCCACCCAGTACGGGTGCATGTACACCGGCTGAACCGCGACCAGAGGACATAGCTTCGTGGTGTTCTGCACGATGATGTGCGACACCGACCAGGGGTCCACGATGGAATTGTCCGTATACACCAGGATCCCGGTGCAGCCCGCTTGTTCGCTCCAGCGCGCGACATCGATTACCTGTTGCACGTACGTTTCGCGCGGAAAGTCCTTGGACTGAGGAGTCGTAGAGAAGATTTCGATGTGCGATTTGCCGTTCGTGCTCATCGGGTCCTGCCTTTTTCTGGTCTAAGTGACGTAGGAGGCCGCAAGCCAAGACAACCCAATTTTTTATTTTTTCCCAACTAGAAACCGAACCGCAGTGACCGCAGTCACGGGGAGGCGTGACACACGTCACAGGCCATAACTCCTTCCAAATGTTGGCGGTAACATAGAGACGTTCGTCCTGCAGGGTGTGCGCTTTCGAGGGGCTTTACGGTGTGCTGCAACGGGAGGGCACAATTTCAGTTTACCCAGAGGAACGAAGGGACGCTGAGGGCTGGTTTTTCAGATTGTCGCACCGGCTCTACAGGTTGGTCTCGAACGCTGTGAAACGCCGCTCGAGTTCCCATTGCTGCCGCGCCTTCTCGCTAGAACCAAGAAACGCCGCGCAAGCCGAGGAGGGCTCGCCGCCCGCGACTTTGTCTTGTGAACACGCAGATACACGCTGTTGGAAGACGTCCGGATCGCGCCAAAGGCTGTCGCCAGGCAGGAAGCTGTGTTCCAGGCTGGTGCGCACCATCTGCTTGAGATCAATGTACCCAAGATCGTAGGTCTGGACCGCGCGCACGTATTCATGCGTAAGGTCGATCCGCGACACGCCCTCGTCGTCGGTCGCCAGTGCCACCGGCACTTTGAACTGCCGGTACAACGGGAAAGGATGATCTTTGCCGCGGATACCCAGGATCACATCGTTGCTGGTCAGGCTGACTTCCACCATCACGTGTTTCGCGGCCATCTCTCTCATCAGCTCGTGCGGCCGCTCTTCGTACATGACATCGACGCCGTGGCCGATTCGTTCGGCGTGGGCTTGCTCGACCGCCAGCCGAATGTGACAGCAAAGTCCCTCGTAAGGTACCAGGCCCGGCACAATCTCACCCGCGTGCAGGCTGATGTGAACCTTCGGATAAGTCTCATGAAGGAAACCCACGATGCGCATGTGCAGGGCGTAGTCCGTCATGGACGTGGTACCGTCTTCGGGCATCACAAGATTGATGCCTACCACACGCGGATCAACTGAAGCCGTCTCAAAGCCCAGCAGCGCCTGTGCAAACACCTGCTGTTTGGGGAACCCGCGCAGCACTTGGTAAAGGTAACGAATCTGGACGCGGCAAGCGGGAGCCTCGTCCTGCTGGCCGCAGTGCTCGCGCTGCAGGCGCAGGCTTTCCGCCTGATCGAATCCTGCCCGGGCAATCGCGATGTCGTCGCGCAATCCATGAGCCAGCAACGCATCGCGCAATTGGCCGAAATCGTCGTTCCAGCCGAGTTCGTGAGCGATCACGGCCGTATGAGTAAAATCGGGCGTTTCCATCAATTCCAGATACTGCTCGTTCTGCGCCGCCGCGCGCGTCGCCACTTCATCGAGCCACTCGCCTTTGTGGCGAGCATCGGTGCCGCCGGATTTTCCGAAGGTGTCGAAGAAATGATCGTGGCCGGTCACGCCGGGTGAAGGCACGAAGCCCCGCATGGAAAATGCGTCGATGAGCGCGTCATACAGATGCTGATCCTTGTAAGCCAGTCCGGCGGGGACTTTTCCGTTTTCGCAGGCTGCCCGTGATGGCGCGTTGTCCGTCGAGGCCTGCGCTTTGACAAATGAGAGTGTGGCCAGATTGACGCACAGTTGATCTTCGGCCGCCGCTCGAATCCACGATTCGGCGTAGATCGCGCCGCTCAAATGATTGTGCAGATCGGCGCCCTTGGGCATGCGCAACAGAAAAGTGCGCAGTTGGAGGGGATTGACGCGTGCACCTTCGAGAGAGAGAGAAGCGCGCCGCTCCGCCGCGGCTTGCTTGGGAGCCGCCGGTTGCACCTTCGTCTGGGCAAAAATGCGCGGGGAAAAGACAAGCAAGATCGCGAAAGCGCAGCACCATTTACGGAGACAGATCATGGGGACCGATATTCTCTCACGACACAGCCAATCTCCGCATCATCGCGCCGCACCCAGAAGCGGCGATTCGTAGCCCGCCGTAGCCCAAGAGCAAGAACCGACCGATCTTGTTCAATCTGGCCGATCCTCTTTTTGAAGAGTATCGTATGGCGGACGTTCGGCCAGTGGAATCGAGGAGGCATCATGATCTTTGGCATGACGACACTCACCTTCGTGCACGTTGCGTTGAGCTTGATCGGGATATTCTCGGGATTCGTGGTCGCGTACGGGTTGTTGACGGCAAAACGTCTCGACGGCTGGACCGCCCTTTTCCTTGTCACCACCGTGGCGACCAGCATGACGGGTTTCCTCTTTCCGTTCCACAAATTTTTGCCGTCCCATGCCATAGGCATCGTGTCGCTCCTTGTGCTCGCGATTGCCCTCGTGGCGCGCTACGTCCGCCACCTCGCTGGCGCCTGGCGCCGCACTTACGTCATCTCTGCCGTGATTGCTCTTTACCTCAATGTTTTTGTCCTGATCGCGCAAGCCTTCATGAAGGTGCCGGCCCTTAAGGCGTTGGCTCCCACGCAGTCCGAGCCGCCATTCTTGGTCGCCCAACTCGTCTGCATGGTGATCTTCATTGTGCTTGGCATCTTTGCCGCGAAACGATTTCGGATCGAGCCCTAGTTCCCACAATTCAAACAACCGGAGTGGTCTCCCCGGACGTCGATGGCGTCAAAAAATCCTCCCCTGGCACTTTGACAAGACACTCGCAACATTGTTTTGAATAAACACAATCGGAATTTCAGTTTTGATCCTGGATGGCCCCGACTTAAGATGATTCGAGGTGTCATTGTCGCGCGCATTCGTGCGGATGCGCGCCAGGCTGGACCGAGCCCAAACGGCGCCATGGAATTCAGGTCAAAACGAATTTACAAAGGAATGTAAAGCGTGAGCCAAACCCTACATGTGCGGGATGCCAGTTACGTCCTCACTTTAGAAGAGATTCACAACCTCGCAAAAGACGGCGGCAAGCCGGCCGAGACGCTCATGAACGTCGTGGCGCTGATTGCCGGGCGGTTCAAGACCGACGTTTGCTCGGTGTATCTGCTGGAGCCGGATCGCGCGAACTTGGTGATGGCGGCGACGCTGGGGCTTCGCCCGGAATGCGTTGGCACGTTGCGCATGGCGCTGCACGAAGGGCTTGCGGGGCTAATTGCCGAGCAAGTGCGTCCGCTGGCGGTGGACCAGGCGAAGAAGCATCCGCGGTTCAAATATTTTCGAGAGGCTGGCGAAGACGCATACCAATCGTTTCTCGGCGTGCCGCTGATCGATCGAGGCGTGCTGCAGGGCGTTCTGGTGGTACAGACGATCGAGGCACGGGTATTTCGGGAGGATGAGGTTCGGATGCTGGTGGAGGCGGCCGCCCAGGTCGCGCCGGTCGTGAGCGAGGCGCGGAGTCTGGATCGGTTTATCGCGCCGTTGCAGGAACGCCTTTGGGCGCTGGCGCGAAACCTATGGTGGAGTTGGGATCACGATTCAACCGGATTGTTCCTCGATCTGGATCCCGTGCGCTGGCGAGAGCTCAATCACAATCCCATCTCGCTGTTAGCCGAAATTCCCATGGAAGGAATTGAACGGCGCGCGGCGGAGTTGGTACTGCACAGCCGCATCAACTACGCATTCCGCCGGCAGCGGGAGTATCTGGAGGCGGACCGCACTTGGGGAGCAAGGCACGCGGGTGTTCTGCGGCCTCGGCCAGTGGCGTATTTCTCCGCGGAGTTCGGGCTGCACGAGTCCATCCCCATTTACTCGGGCGGGCTGGGCATTTTGGCGGGCGATCACATCAAGAGCGCCTCGGATTTGGATATTCCATTGGTGGGGATCGGCCTGTTTTACGGGCAAGGGTATTTCCGGCAGCGGCTGGATCGCGACGGCTGGCAGAAGGAAGAATACATTCAGACCGACGTGAATCAGTTGGCCATGGAGCCCGCAATCGGGGCCAATGGCGAACCGATCGCCGTGCAGATCGAAACGCGCACCGGCTTCATTCGAGCGAGAGTCTGGCGCGTGAAGGTGGGGCGCTGCGATCTGCTGCTGCTCGATTCCAACGTGGAAGGCAACGCTCCCGAAGACCGCGAACTTACTTCACGGCTTTATGGCGGCGACGGCCGCGTGCGAATTCGCCAGGAGTTGCTGCTGGGCGTGGGAGGCTTCCGCGCGTTGAATGCGATGGGGATTACGCCCGGCGTCCTGCACTTGAACGAAGGACACAGCGGCTTTGCGGTGCTCGAAGCGATTTACAATCGCATGCACGAGGAGGGGCTGACCTTTGATGCCGCGGTGCCCGCCGTTTCGCGGGAGCTGGTGTTCACCACGCATACGCCGGTACCTGCCGGTCACGACCGGTTCAATGCCGATTTGATCGAAGAGCATCTCGGGCCGCTCCGCGAGCGATTGGGGCTTTCGCGCGAAAGGCTGATGGACATTGGGCGCGAGAATCCGGGCAACAAGGATGAGGACTTCTGCATGACCGTGCTCGGCCTGCGACTCGCGCGGCGCGCAAATGCAGTTTCGGCGCTGCATGGCGAGGTATCGCGGGCGATGTGGAAGGGACTCACTCCCGGCAAGGCGGAAGACACGGTGCCTATCGGGCACATCACCAACGGCGTCCATGTGCCTTCCTGGCTGGCGCCGCAAATGTTTCGACTGTATGACCGCCACTTGGGAAGCGGCTGGCACGAGCACAGCAGCGAGGCCCGCATTTGGGAAGGAATCGAGAGCGTAGATGACGGAGAGCTCTGGGAAACGCATCTAAGCTTGAAATCGCAGCTGCTGGAATTCGTGCGGCGCCGGGCCATGGACCAGGCCGACTATCGCGGCGAGCCGGCCGAAGTCCGTATAAGGCTGGGGCGGGTATTGAGTCCGGACGCGCTGACCATTGGATTTGCGCGGCGTTTTGCCACCTACAAACGGGCGAATTTGATCCTGGCCGATATCGAGAAGCTGGCGTCGATGGTGAACGATCCGAAACAGCCGGTGCAATTCGTTTTCGCCGGGAAGTCTCACCCGCACGACGAGCCGGGGAAAAAAATGTTGCAGCAGATCGCGCAGCTCATGCGCGACCCGCAATTCGCCGACAAATTCGTTTTTGTGGAAGACTACGACATCAACGTCGGGCGGCATTTCGTGCAGGGCGTGGACGTTTGGCTGAATAATCCGCGCCGGCCTCTGGAAGCTTCCGGCACCAGCGGGCAGAAAGTGGTGTTGAACGGCGGGCTGAATCTTTCCGTGCTGGACGGCTGGTGGGCCGAAGCCTACGACGGGCTGAACGGTTTCGCCATCGGCAGCGGCAGGGCACATTCCAACATGAACGTTCATGACACACGCGACGGCGAGGACTTGTACCGCGTGCTCCGCGAAGAAGTGATTCCCCTGTACTACCAGCGCGACCGCGACGGCTTGCCGCGCGGCTGGATCAAGCGTATGAAGCGCACCATCCGCACCTTGGGCTGGCGATTCAACGCCGATCGCATGGTCATGGACTACACGCTGAAATGCTACGTTCCCGCCGCCGGCGGCACGTCCAGCGACATGAGCGCGACGTCCAGAGTCTCCGCCTGAGTTTCCGATCTTCAGTAAATCAACTTCAGTGAAAATTGGATTTGCCGTGAAGGTCCGGTCGTGCGGCTGATGATTCCAAAACCCGTGCCAAGCACGGTATTGGAGGGCAGCCCGAAATTCACGATATTAAACACGTTGAAGAACTCCGCGCGAAATTCAAGGATGCCCAGTTCGTTCTTTCCTCGGCGGCCGAAGGATGTGTCTTTGATCAGCGCCACGTCGAAATCGTGGAGGCCGGGCCCGCGGAAGGTGTTGCGGCCTAGCGTGCCGAAGCGGCCCTGGTTGGGTCCCGTCCCTCCAGGAACGTCGATCGGAATCGAAAAGAATGAGCTGTTGTTTGCGCCACGCCCGAAATAATCCTCGCGCGTAGATCGGCTCGTCGAGAAATCGGGCATGGCGACAAGATCCGGGCGGTCCGTCGCGCCCGCCCCGGCGCCCGTTTGTTGGATTCCGGAATAGACGGTAAACGGCGGTCCGCTCGTCAGCGTCGTGATATTCAGGAATTGCCATCCGGTGGTGACATGCTTCCCCAAGGGTTGAAGAAAATTCACGCGATCGAACGGCAACGACTGGATCACGCTCAAAGTGAACACGTGCCGCACGTCAAACGTGGAAGGGCCTTTGTCGGCTTCCGGATTAAAAGGACTCTGCGGCAGCGTTTGCAAGATCACGCCCGCGTTTGCGGGGAGACCGCCGAGCACCGCACTCGTGTCGTCGATGGATTTGGAAAAGGTATAGCTGGCCTGCACGTTCAGCCCGATGCGTAGATACGTTTCGCTGGCGCTGGTTTGCAGAGCGTGATAGCTGGAATGAGAGCCGCTGACCATCACCGCCTCCGGTCCGAAACCTCCGATCGCTTTTCCTGCCGAATTGAACTGCGTAAAGCGTGCGAAGACCGGATCGGCGCCGGCATATCCGTTCGGTGAGAGTACGCTGGCGAGATGGACTCCCGCCGTGCCCACGTACGAGGCACTCAGCTTCACACCGCGAAAATCGTGATCGACACCCGCCGTGTACGTTGCGATGTACCCGTTGCGGAAATTGCGCGAGATGGCTGCGGTGTTGAACAACTGGACCTCATGCCCGGGTGTGATGGCTGCGAAATCATTTTGATACCGCTGCAGGTCGATCTGGGTATTCGGTGCCACCTTCGAGCTGTTTCCCGAGGGGAACAGCGGTTGGCCTTGCGTGGTGTACGCGGTCGGAAGCGTTACCGGAGCAATCGTGTTTTGAAACGGCACGGGAGAACTGGGCAGCGCGGTGATCAGAGGCTGAAACACCAGTGGAAACGCGCCCGTCACGAAATTGTCTTGCCACAAGTTGGGAAGAATGGTGGTGATCGCGCCGCCAGCGTGGAGCGTGGTGTGCTTGGTCGCGCCGTAGTCCACGGACGCACGCGGGCCCCAGCCGTTCCAATCCATCGGATACACGGGCTGTGGATTGTACAGATAAATCTCCGTTGCGCCGGGCGCGAAGAACGACGTGGGCTCGCCATCGGGCCCAATCGGCTCGGCAATCGAAGTGCGATGCTTGGCTTCCTTGATGCGCGTATTCACGTCGTAGCGCAAACCGTAGTTGACGCTCAGACGGGAAGTCGCCTTCCAGGTGTCTTGAAAATAGAAATTGTAGGCCTCGCGTCGAACCGCGGCCTCGTCAAATTTGTCGCCGCCCGGCGTCAGACCCGCTAGCGTGCTTACGGTGTACGAGTACGGCGTGGCGGTCAGCAAACCGGTGAGCGCATCGGGCAGTGGGTCACCGGGGTGAATGTCGTGCAGGCCGCTCGCCGAGGCGATCAGCACCGGAGAATAAGCCGTTCCTCCGCCAAACGTGTACAGCCCGTTTGGGTTGGTGCCGAAAATTGTCGCATCCTTGTTCCAGCGAATTTCGGTGCCCCACTTGAACGTGTGCGAGCCGCGCGAGTAGATCATGTCGTGCTTGACCTGGTAGACGTTCCCGAACGATCCGAAGATCGAGCCATCCGCCGAATTGAAGCCCTGGAAAAGGCCGTCGCCGTAGGCAATCGCAGGGTCGGTGTGGTTGATCGCGGGGAAGGTCGGCGTGCTGCGAATGTACCCGAACGCGGTCGTGAAGCTCAGGTTCGGCGAAATCGTGCGTGAGTATTTCACGGCGGCGTTTCGCTGGTGGTCGAAGAATTTCACGGCGAAGCTCGGGTCGATCGCGGTCTGGTCGGGATTCGTGGTCGGACCATTCACTTGATTCAGGCTGAAGCGGGTAAACAGCGTCGCTTTTTCCGAAATCTTATGATCGACGCGCACCGAAAATTGATCGGTGTCGGTCACGACCTTGGAGGAAGTAGCATACGTGCGCGCGCCGTAGGGCCCCTGCGGTTCGTTCGGCAGCGGATAGCGCGCCAGCAGTGGCGCGATCGCGGGGTTGACCGGGACGGTCAAGATGTCCCCGGGAAACGTAGTGGTATCGATTCCCTGCCGCTCCGCCGCGGTGGGAACCGGCAGCACTTGCGTCGTGCCCAGGACCTGTCGGAAGCCCTGATACTCGCCAAAATAAAATGTCTTGCCACGGCCGTCGTAGATTCCGGGAAGAACCACCGGGCCGCCGTTGGTCACGCCAAATTCGTTGCGCGCGAAGGGAGGAATGCGCCGTGGGTCGACATCGCTCGTGTGATCGAAGAAATTGCGCGCGTCGAACGCCGCGTTTCGCACAAATTCAAACGCGCTTCCGTGCACCTGGTTGGTCCCGGTTTTCGTCACCACGTTGGTAAAGCCGGCCGCGCCGTGGCCGGTCTCTGCGGGCATCACTCCGGAGCTGGATTGCACCTCCTGAATGGCATCGACGTTGAAGTTGGCGAAGGTCGCGCCACCCAATTCCGGGTCGCTGGTGTCCGCTCCATCGATCGCAAAGACGGCTGCGACGCCACGCTGTCCGTTCACGGCAAACTGCTGCGTAAAATTCGCCGCGCCGTTCGTGTCGGTCATGGTTCCCGCCGCCAGCAGCAGCAACTTGCTGAAGTCGCGCTCATTCAGCGGCAAGCTCGATACTTCTTCGCTCGAAAGGTGCTCGCCCCCGCTCGCCGGCGATGCCCCTCCTTGCCCCGGCGTCAGCACGTGGACGGTTTGCCCTTGTGCGGACAGTTCCAGAGCAGCTGTCAGAGCGGCGCCTTCTTTGACGACCAAGGGGCTCGCCGTGGTCCACTCCTTGCCGGCCACTCTGACGCTGAGCGCATAATTCCCCGCGGGGATTTCGGCGAACACGAACTCTCCGTTCGCCGATGTCTTAGCAGTACTCTCGTGCGCTTCACCCGTCACGGGGCGCAGAGTCACCATGGCTTCACGTACTGGATTTCCCGCCGCATCGCGCAGCACGCCCTTCCACGTGGAGGCTGGCGCCGTCCGGCCGAAAGGAGCCATCACCAGGAGCAAAAGAAAGCACTGCGAACGCGCTGCAGCACGAAGGCCTGCGGACATGGCCTGGAATTATAGCTGGCTGTAAAGACGAGATTCGCGCTCTTCCTCTCCCTGTGGCACAGCCATTGCTGTTTACCCTGAGCTTCGAAGGGGCTGTGCGCTTCAACGAACCTCGGTAGCGCAGCCGTTCGTCGCGGTCCCCTGTAGCGCCGTCCCTTCAGGGCGGCATCTTCGATGCTGCCCACGCCCAGCCTCAACCCGTTTTTGGCGGTCGCAAAGAATCGTTGATCGAGCGATAATGTCGCCGCCCCACGGGAGAACCTGATGACCGTGACGAAAGCAATTTCTCGCCGCGCATTCCTAACAGCCACCGCCACAACCGCCGCAGCGGCCATGATCGTGCCCCGGCACGTCCTCGGCCGCGGCTTCGTTCCTCCTAGCGACACCCTGAACATCGCTGGCATCGGCGTCGGCGGCATGGGCCGCGCCAACTTGATCAATCTCGCCAGCCAGAACATCGTCGCGCTCTGCGACGTGGACTGGGGCTATGCCGGAAGGGCCCTCGATAAATTGGACGCCGACATTCAGCGGCTGACAACACGCCTCGATCAGCCCACGCCCGAAGCACCGCCGGGCCAGCCGCCTGTGGAATTCGATCGCGTCAAGGCCGAGGCGCGCCTCGACGGAATGATCCGTCTGAAGGATCAGTTGCCACGGGCAAAGCGCCATCAGGACTATCGCGACATGCTCGAGCATCAGAAGGACATCGATGCCGTCTTCGTCGCTACCCCCGACCACATGCACGCACCGATCGCTTTGGCGGCCATGGATCTGGGCAAGCACGTGTACGTGCAAAAGCCGCTGACCTGGTCGGTCGACGAAGCGCGCCGCCTCGCGCGCCGCGCCAAGGAAACTAAGGTCGCCACGCAAATGGGCAACCAGGGACATTCCCTCGATGATGCGCGTCTCGCCGTCGAGTACGTGCAAGCCGGCGCCATTGGTGAAGTCCGCGAGGTCCATGTATGGACCAACCGGCCGGTCGGCCTTTGGCCGCAAGGCGTCCCGCGCCCGGAGACTCCGAAGGACCCCGGCGACCCTCTCGGATGGAGCGGCCCCAACGTAAACCAGCGCCTCGCCGCCGCGCTTGCCGGTTCCTACCCTGTTCCCGACACGCTCGCCTGGAATCTTTTTCTCGGCGTGGCCCCGGTTGTCGAATACCACCCGATCTATCACCCGTTCAACTGGCGCGGCTGGGTCGATTGGGGTGTTGGCGCCATCGGCGATATGGGCGCGCACCTGATCGACCATTCCATGTGGGCGCTCAACTTGGGATTTCCTACCAGCGTCCAGACCATATCGACGCCGTTCAACGGCGCGTCGTACCCGCTCGCCACGCAGACGTTCTACGACTTCCCCGCGCGCGGCTCCATGCCTCCGGTGAGGCTCACGTGGTACGACGGGGGTCTCCTTCCCCCCAAGCCCGAGGAGCTCGGCGACGAGGACTTGAACAAGGGCGGCGGCGCATTGCTTGTCGGCAGCAAGGGCAAGTTGCTCCACGACACCTACGGTCTCAAGCCGCGCCTCCTGCCCAAGTCGCTCCACGAATCATATGGCAAGCCGCCGCAGAAGCTTCCCCGCATCGACCATGAAGACCACGAAATGAACTGGGTCGCTGCTGCCAAAGGCAAAACCGAAGCTTCCTGCCCGTTCGAGTACGCGTCGCGCCTCACCGAGGTCATGCTCCTCGGCATCGTCGCGCTGCGCGCCGGAAAGAAAATCCACTACGACGGCGCCAACATGCGCGTCACCAACGTGCCCCAGGCCAACGACTACCTAACCCGTCAGTACCGCCAAGGCTGGTAGTCCACCCTATGTAGGCGCTGGGCTTTAGTTCATTCTGAGAAACGAAGGGCCCGGCGTTGCTCGTCTCTGTCTCCCTCGACATGCACCCCGGAGGGTCGGGGGTGCATACACCCGGTTCTATCGTTCCCGGCGTGTCTACCTTCAATCCTTCCAACGTTCCGACGCTCCTCTGCTATCATCCCCGCCCGGCACACCTCGGAGGGGCGATGAGCTTTGCCCAACGGCTGGAGGAGATTCGCGACGGCTTCGAGCGGCCCTTCTGGGTCGCCAACATTAGCGAGCTGTTCGAGCGTTTGTCGTACTACGCAGCGTTCGCCTCGCTGGCGCGCTATCTTCACGAGGCGCTTAACTTTCCTACCGAACGGGCGGCCGATCTCACCGGTCTATTCGGCGGCCTAGTGTGGTTTCTCGCGATCTTTGGCGGCGCGATCGCCGACCGTCTCGGCTTTCGCCGCGCCCTTTCCCTGGCCTATCTCATTCTCGCGACTTCGTATTTCCTGCTCGGTTCCATTGCGGCTCCCTGGCTGGCTCCGATTCGCAATGCCATGCCGCTCAGTTGGTTCGTGTTGTTCATCCTGATGCTTCCTGCGCTCGGCGTCGCACTAGTCAAACCCTGCGTTGTGGGCACTACGGCGCGCGCCTCGAAAGAAAATGTCCGCTCCATCGGCTATTCCATTTACTACACCTTGGTGAATATCGGAGGCGCACTGGGGCCCATCGTTGCTTCGTGGGTGCACCAGAATCTCAGCGTCGAAAATGTGTTCCGCGTTGCGGCCGCGAGTGTCTTGTTGATGTTTTTCCTGGTGCTGGTGCTCTTCAAGGAGCCTCGCCAATCCGGCGAAAAACACGTTGCCAGCATTCGCGAAACTCTTGTGAACTTCGGGAAGGTGCTGACCAATCCGAAGTTCATGCTCTTCCTTCTCATTTTTTCAGGCTACTGGATCGTCTATTGGCAGGAATTTATTACTCTTCCGTTGTACGTGCACGACTACGTCGATCCGCAAGCGAACACCGAAAAAATGCTGGCGACCGGGCCGATCATCGTAATTGCTCTGACCGTTGCGATCAGCGTGCTTACGAAACGCGTCGCGCCCTTCCGCGCTGTACTGCTCGGTACGCTGATCTCCATGGTCGCTTTTGCCGCGATCGCGGCGCATCCCACGGTCACGGCAGCCTATGTTGCGTTGGCGATCGTCGCCCTCGGGGAACTCACGCAACAACCGCGCTACTACGACTATATTTCCCGCCTTGCCCCTTCCGGACAGCAAGGCACCTACATGGGTTTTGCGTTTCTGCCGCTCGGAATCGGCGCGTTTGTGGCCGGACGCATCGGCGGGCAACTCTTGCACTATTTTGGCGAGGTGCGGCACCAGCCGACCCGATTTTGGTGGGCCATCACCGCCATCGGCGTCGCCACCACGCTTTTGTTGTGGATCTACGACCGAGTGGTCAAGCCGAGCTCCCCAGATCCCTCTCAGCAACCGTCATCGTAGATAGCCACACGAATCACAATGGCTATGGGATTCTCTTAGACGTTCAACTTTTAACTGTCGACTGTGGACTGCCTTCAATTCACCATGCGACGCAGGGAGTCGAGAGTGTCGCGCGCCAACGCATAGCGGGGCTCGATCTCCAGCGCTTGCTGGAAGCACTCGATGGCGCGGGCGTACATCTCTTTACCGAGGTAAGCGCGGCCAAGATTGTAATGGGGAAAGTGGCGCGGTTCGTAGCGCTGCGCTTCAATGGCGCGCTCCAGCCAGGGGATGGCTTCATCGAAGCGGTTCAGCTCGATCAGGTAGGCGCCAATGTCGTTGTAGGGATTGCCAAACTCGGGATCGAGCTCGATGGCCAGCTTGCATTCGGCAATGGCCTCGTCGAGCCGCCCCTGAAAATGATAGGTCCAGCCAAGAAAGGTGTGCGCCTCCGCGGTCGGGTGCAGCTCCAGCGACGACCGGTACAGCTCCACAGCGCGGTCGTAGTCGCCCTCCATCTGCGCCTGATAGGCGTCTTGCAACACTTCCCAAGCACGCGACAACGTTTCCTGACTCATGATTTTACGATTGTTAGCACACGGTTTCGCACGCGTCAAAAGTACGAAAGTTCAGCGGGTGCACAGGGTGAACCTGTCCTTTGTGCCGGGTTCGGAGTGGAAATTGGGAGGCCAAATGTGCAGAATGGAGCGATCTTCTACGGCAATCGGGGGGAACTGTGAACCGTACTCTTATCGTTCTTGGGATTGCAGGGCTGGCGGTGGCCGGAGCGGTCTTCGCGCAGGATCCGCCGGCAAAAGCGCCGGCAAAGAAGTCCGCGTCGTCCGCGGCCGGTTCGGCGACGCGCGGCAAGGAAGTATTCGAGAAAAAGTGCGGCGTGTGCCACTACGCGGACAGCGACGCGAAGAAGATCGGACCCGGCTTGAAGGGGCTGGGCAAGCGCGGGACGTTCACCGTCAACAACAACAAAGTTACGGATGAATCGCTGAAAACCTGGATCGAAAATGGCGACACGCTCATGCCGCCTTTTAAGGATGTCCTGGAGCAACCTCAGATCAAGGACGTGGTCGCGTATGTGAAGACGCTGTAGGTCTCGACAGGGCTACAGGGCTCAACCGAATATATAAGTTGTGCGTACTGTCCCATGTAGCACAACCGCTCCCCTGAATTCAAAAGCCCTCCGGTCGCGCGATGCGTCGCGCGACCGGAGGGCAAACTTAACTGAGACACTTTCCCCAGGTACCTAGCGCCGGTTGAACCAGCGACGCCCGGCATTGCAGCACGGGCGCGGCCCAATTCTCGCGCGCTGTGTTAGGCCCCAATTCCTCCCAGCAGGAGGAATCTACTTGAGGACCGCATCCTTGAACGCCTTCGACGGGCGGAGGCGGACCACGGTCTTCGCTTTGATCTTGATCGCTTCACCAGTCTGCGGATTGCGACCCATGCGCGCCTTGCGGTGCGCCTTCACAGCGCGGCCGATGCCCGGAATTACGAACTTACCGGCGCCACCCTTGGCTTCCTTCACGGCGAGCTTGAAGAGCTCTTCGAAGAAGAGCGCTGCGGTTTTCTTCGGCGTGCCGCACTTCTCGGCGATGTGCGACACGATCTTGGTCTTGCTCAGTGGCTTAGCTGCCATCTAGTATTCTTATCCTCCTGATTTTTTAAGTGCACCCCGAAAGTGATTCGAGGCCAGCCGCGAGATTCTCCCCTCAATACAAACGAAAAACTCGGGCCGTTCGGCACTATAGCCAAGGCCTTGTGAGAACGCAAGGGCTAAGCCGTCAAAAAGGCCGAAAATATGCGCCTTTTTTGAGGCTAGGCGCAAAAAAACCGCTAAAATTAGGGTTTTCCACACCTCTGCCTGAGACTCAACCCGATTTGACTGCACTCACGGCGCGTCCGGCGAGGGCAGCCGCACGGTGTGGTATGCTCGAAAATTCTTAAACAACGAGGAGATTCACATGGGCGTTTCGAATTGGAACGATCTGGAGCAGCGCATCGGATCAGCGTTGAAGCTGGCGAAGCGGCCGGTTGCGGTGACGTTTCTGGATTCGACGCCGGCTGACGTCCCAAGATTTTCGGGTACCGAGCCTTCCGGATGCAGCTACTGGCGGCTGGCAGCGGCTGGCCGGGTGTTCTATACTGTGCCGGAGAACCACTTCAATTGCGCGGTGGGTGCGTATACGCACAACATCGCGTTGTCTCCGGAGCGCGAAAAAGAAACCGAGCAGACGTTGAAGATGATGTTTGACCTGGGCTACGTCAAGCCGGAAGAGGTTCCCCAGATTCCGCGCTTGCCGAAGGCGCCAGCGGCAATTCTGTATGCGCCGTTGGGAGAATCACCGGTTGCGCCGGACGTCGTTTTGTTTGCGTGCAAGCCAGCGGCGGCCATGCTGCTGAATGAAGCGGCGAATCGAGCGGGGGTCGCCAGCGGTGCTGCAGCGCTGGGGCGGCCCACTTGCATGGCACTGCCGGCGTCGCTGCAGCACGGTGCGATCCTGAGCCTTGGCTGCATGGGCAATCGCGTGTACACAGGCCTTGGCGAAGATGAAATGTATCTCGTGCTGCGCGGGGGAGATCTGGCTGCGGTCGCTGACGCGCTCGGCATCATCACCACCGCCAACGCAGCGCTGAACGACTACGCTCGCGGGCGTCGCGAGCAACTGGCTACTATCTGAAAAATCCGCCACGGAGACACCGAGAGCACAGAGAACGGAAGAGATCGGCTGGGGCGCAGCATGCTGCGCCCCTACAAAGAGTTTTGCTATGCCGCGCGTTACAGGGTGGCTAAGTCGGCGTAGAAGTGGGCGATGGCTTTGATCCCGCCGAAGTAATTTTCCAGGGCAAGGTGTTCGTCGGGGGCGTGAGCGTTTTCGTCGGGCAGGCCGAAGCCGATCAGAACGCAGGGCACCTTGAACGTGTCGTGCATCTGGGTGACGAAGGGGATCGAGCCGCCTTCCCGGATGAATACCGCTTTCTTGCCGAAGCCCTTCTCCAGCGCGGCCTGCGCCTTCGCGAAAATGGGGGCCTGGAACGGCGCGGTCCACGGCTTCCCGGTGCTCAGAACGTCGAACTTGCAAATCACGGTTTTGGGAAGGAGCTTGCGGATGTGTTTCTCGACGAGCTTGACGATTTTGTGCGGGTCCTGATTCGGCACCAAGCGCGTGGAGAATTTTGCGTAGGCTTTCGATGGAATCACGGTCTTGGCGCCCTCGCCGCTGTAACCGCCCCAAATCCCGTTGATTTCCAGCGTGGGCCGCGTCCATAACCGGTCGACGACGGTGAATCCCTTCTCGCCGGCGTAGCCCGGTGCGCCGACGGCCTTTTCGAAGTCCTTTTTCTTCCACGGCAGCGAATTGAGGGCCTTGCGTTCGGCGGCGGAGACCTTCGCGACGCCGTCGTAAAAGCCCGGGATCGCCACACGAAAATCCTTGTCGTGCAGCTTGGCAAACAGCTCCGTCAAGATCGTGAGGGGATTCGGCACCGCGCCGCCGTAGACGCCGGAGTGTAAATCGCGGGCGGGGCCGGTGAGCTCGATCTGGTAGTAGTTCAATCCGCGCAGGCCGTAGGTGATGGAGGGCACGCCTTTCGCGAGCATGGAAGTGTCGGAGACAACGAGGGCGTCGGCTTTGAGTTTTTCCTTGTTCTTTTGCACGTAGTCCCACAGGCTGACGCTGCCGACTTCCTCCTCGCCCTCGATCAGCACTTTCACGTTGATGGGCAGCTTGCCGTTAACACTCTGCAGAGACTCGAATGCTTTCAGATGGATATGCACCTGGCCTTTGTCGTCGGCAGTGCCTCGGCCGAAGAGGTTGCCGTTGCGGACAGTAGGCTCAAACGCAGGCGAGGTCCAAAGGTCGAGGGGCTCGGCCGGCTGTACGTCGTAGTGGCCATAAAAAAGAATCGTCGGCTTGCCCGGCGCTTCGAGGGATTCCGCGTAGACCAGCGGGTGAAGATTCGTGGGAATCACTTGAACGGTTTTAAGTCCGGCGGAATGCAGCTTTTCGGCCACCCAGCGCGCGGCGCGTTCGATGTCGGGTTTGTGTTCGGATTTGGCACTGACACTGGGAATGCGCAAAAACTCGCACAGTTCTGCAAGGTGCAGGTCGCGGTGAGCTTCGATATATTCAACAATATTCGTAAGCGGTCTCAGGGGCAGAACCTTTCCACTATAAAGTATAAATAGCTTGGTGGTCCGAATGTTGCAGCTCGGGAATGAGTGCGGAACTACCCGTTAGGAAGCGCCAAGCCGCTAACAATATTATTCTAGGGCCGTCTGAGGCTCCCGCACAAGTTTCCAAAGGCTGGCCGGAATACCGAACGACCTCAAAACGTATAGTCGGGCGGCTTGATACCCTTTACGCGCAAGTAGACTTCGCATTGTGCCCGGTGGTGCGCCGTGTGCACGAACATGTTGATGATCATGGCCCGGCCATCGGGATCGGTGTGGCCTTTCCAGGACGGAATGAGCCAGGTGCGCTTGAGCTGCTCGGGCGTAATTTGCGGCAAGACGGCGACAACGTAGTCGAAGGACTGCTCCAGCATCTTGGTTGCAGATTGCTTGTCGGTGGGAGGCGTCTTCGATAAGTCGATGGCAAACGGCGGCTGGACGCCCGTTATCTGCTGGAACCGGAACGCGTTACCAACGGCGATGTGCACGAGCTGCTCGCCGAAGGTCATTTCGTCGGGATTGGGCTTGAAATCGTAGGAATCGGCGGGCATCGCGTTCGCGACGTCCGGCGTAAACTGCTTGGAAATCTTCCAGTCCGCAACGAACTCCTGCATGTCCAGCACGGAGCCGAGTTTCGCACTCTGTGCCGAGAGGCAAGCGGCCGCGAGTAACAGTACTGTAGCTGCGGAAAACCAGCGTATCCGATTCAACATAATTTCACCTCCGGGAAGACATCTTAGGGGTATAACGTAGCGCTCAACTATTCGTCTACACGGGTACATGCTCGGGTGCGAGAGGCACCGGGAGGCAACCATGAAGCGGCGAGAGTTCATTCGACGTGGCGCCTATGGCGCGGGTGCGGCTTGGCTGGCATCGCGGGCCTTTGCGAGAAACGTGCTGGCAATGCCTTTGGCGCAGAAATTCAGCGCATCGGATACGGTGACGATCGGGAAGACGGGGATCACGACCAGCCGATTGGCGATGGGAACGGGCACGGTGGGATCGGGCCATCACTCGCATCAGACGGCCCTGGGCGTCGATGGGCTGTCGGCGCTCCTGCTGAACGGCTACGACCACGGTCTGCGATTCTTCGACGCGGCGGACTCGTACGGGAGCCACCCGCATGTGGCGGAGGCGCTCAAGCACGTGTCGCGAGATAAAGTCACAGTACTGACGAAGACCTGGGCGCGGGACCCTGCTACCGCGCGCGCTGACCTCGATCGCTTCCGCAGGGAACTCGGCACGGACTATCTGGATATTTGCCTGATGCACTGCCTGACGGAAAGCGACTGGACCGAGCGGTACAAAGGCGTGATGGATGTTTTCTCCGAGGCTAAGGAAAAGGGGATCATCCGGGCTCACGGCTGCTCGTGCCACAGCATCGAAGCGCTGCGCGCGGCGGCCAAATCGCCGTGGGTGGAGGTCGATCTGGTGCGCATGAACCCGATCGGATCGTTCATGGACGCTGATCCGGTTACCGTCGCAAGCGTGGTGAAAGAGATGAAGGCGGCGGGAAAGGGAATCATAGGCATGAAGATCCTCGGTCAAGGGGACATGCGCACACGTCAGGATGAGGCGCTGAAATTTGCGTTGTCGCTGGGCTTGCTGGACGCGTTCACGATCGGAGCGGAGAACAAAGCGGAGCAGGGGGACCTGATCCAGAGGATTGGGAAAGCAGCTTAAGGACCTGAGAAGTTAAGGAAGTAATGAGGTAACGAAGAAAGGGAGAAACAAGCGCGGACCCGACGGTCCCCGAGTAGCCTATTGGATACCCCCTTGTAGCCGCAGAACACCTGTCCGGTGGTGCAGTTGACGCCCCGCGCAGGGCCGCTCAAAGATGGAATCATGAGCCAAGCCACTTTCATCGCACCGCGTCGCAGCGGGCGCGTGTTTCACAAGATGCGGGTAAAGGCCCATGGGCGCGATCACGATGGGCGCAAATTCCGCGAGGTGTGCGAAACCGTGGTGGTGAATTCGCACGGCGGGCTGCTCGTGCTGAAGCACGAAATCGCCCAGGGCGAGATGCTGGTGCTGACCAACCCGGACACGGACGAGGAGTTGGAGTGCCGGGTGGTGTTTCTGGGCGACGCGGGCGACAAAGGCCAGCGTGTGGGTGTCGAGTTCTTAAGTCCGTCGCCGCGATTTTGGGGCGTGGAATTCGGGGAAAACCCGCCGAATTAGGCGGTCTCGCCAGTATGCATCCCACGAGCAGTTAGACCATCTCAACCGACGGTCGGTGGCCGCTTGTGGATAGCAGTTTTGACGACCTATCCTGCTCGAAAGTCCTCGAGTGTAAACCCAGCGTCCTTTAGAATTCGGAGAAATAATCCTCGGGCAGGTCTCTACCGCGGTGCACTGGAATCACGAGCATATTCTTTTTTGGATGCTCCAAAATCAGATGTGAGCCAGTTTGGCGAACTTCGTTGTAGCCTTGCTGGCGCAGAAAACGCAGCAGCTCTCGTGCAGTCGGCATCTAGTCGATCGCAACTGATACGGTTTCGGAATAGACGGTGCGTGCGGCAGGGACAGGGCGTCCGCTCTTCTTGCATTGAACAATGTAGAGTCGGATTGCGTCGAGGATGCTGGTTCTTGCTTCCTAAATGGATGCGCCGACGCCATAAACACCAGGCAGATCCTCGCCGTCATAAGGGGCAGCGCCACGTAGAAATGTCGAGCTCTGTGCGGTGACAAAAGCGCCCGGCGACGGTCCACGGCCGCTCAGGATTGAGTCGCGGTGTGACGCACCTCAGGGCTGGTGGCCGCCAGCTGACCCTTCTTCCGCAGCCAAATACCCAACCGCCACAAAAGCAGGATCGCGACGAGCGCGCCGTAGAAAAGCGGCTTGCGCACATCCGATTTCACGAGCCAGTAGTAGTGGATCACCCCGCAGATCGCAGTCACGTAAATTGCGCGGTGCAGCGTCTGCCAGCGCTTCCCTCCCAAACGGCGAATCCATCCGGCCGTGGAGGTAAGCGCGAGCGGAATCAGGAGAACAAATCCCAAGAAGCCGACGGTAACAAAGCGGCGCTTCTCGACGTCTTTCCACATGCCGCCCAAATCGAACGATTGATCGGGGCCGATGTAGGTGAGGAAGTGCAGGCACACGTAGAAAAACGTGAAGAGGCCAAGCATGCGGCGAAAGCGAATGAGATCAGGTAGATTGAGCAGCTTGCGCAGCGGCGTGATCGTGAGGGTAAAAATAAGGAAGCGCAGGGTCCAATCGCCGGTGGCGTGTTGCACGAACTCGACCGGATTGGCGCCGAGCCGGCCGTGTAAGGCGCGGTCCACCAGGGCACCGAGCGGCGCGAGGCAAATCACGAAAACCACCACTTTGGTCCATTTACTGGAAAGCAGGCGGCGCACGCAGGATTCTCGCGCTAGTAGTCTTTCTTCAGATTCATTCCGGCATAGAGGCTGGCGACTTGATCGCCATAGCCGTTGAACATCAACGTGTTGCGCTTGAAGATTTCGCCGAGGCGGCGTTCTTTGGCCTGGCTCCAGCGCGGGTGGTCGACGTTGGGATTCACGTTGGAGTAGAAGCCGTATTCGGTCGAGGACATGCGGTTCCAGGTCGTCGGAGGTTCACCTTTCACGAATTTCACTTTCACGATGGACTTGATGCTCTTGAACCCGTATTTCCAGGGGATGACTATGCGCACCGGCGCACCATCCTGATTCGGAAGGGTCTCTCCGTACATTCCGACGCAAAGAAGGGTTAAGGGATTCATTGCTTCGTCCAGCCGCAGGCCTTCGATGTAGGGGTAGTCCAGTCCGGTGCCCCGCGACTGCGGCATTTGTTTGAGGTCGTAGAAGCTTTCGAAGGCGACGTACTTCGCTTTTGGCGTGGGCTCGACGAGCTTAATGAGCGTATTGAAGGAGAATCCGATCCATGGCACCACAATCGACCAGGCCTCGACGCAGCGATGGCGGTAGATGCGCTCCTCGAGCGGCGCGAGCTTGAGGATTTCCTCCATGCTGAACGTGCGCGGCTTCGCCACTTCGCCCTCGACGGCAACGTTCCACGGCGACGTGCGGAAGTTCTGCGCGTTCCTCGCGGGATCACCTTTGTCCGTGCCGAATTCGTAGAAATTGTTGTAATGCGTGACGTCGGCCGCGGGCGTGATCTTTTCGTCCGTGTTGAACGGCCCCTTGATGGTGTCCAGCTTGGTCCCCGCATATACGCTACGCGACGGCGAAACCAGGTCGAGCAAACCCTTACCCGCCACTGCGGCGACACCGGCAAGCCCCATTCCGCGCAGGAACTTGCGCCGATTCAAGTAGATGCACTTGGGCGTGACATCGGCATAGGTCAGATCTGACGCCCTGCGAATCAACATATCCCTATCTCGCTGCGTTGCTCCTCTTTATCGTACGACGATTCCCGTCCGTTGGATGGGAATTGTTGCCGTGCGCACCCCGGGCATTGTTGTGGTGTGTGATTCAAATCGCCCTCTAAACCATAGAGTGCGTTAGAATTAAAAGCGGAGGAGTGGGTGAGCGGTTGAAACCGGCGGTCTTGAAAACCGTTAGGCTCGAAAGGGTCTCGGGGGTTCGAATCCCTCCTCCTCCGCCAGCGAAGCTGGGCCGTGGCTTCGTTTATTCTTAAGCCATCCGACGACCAATCCGAAACCCGAATGGCGCGCTTCCCACCTAGACTGGAAACAAGCACGAGCATGTCCTCCTCCCGCTCACTGTGGATATTTCTGTCTCTGTGGCTTTTGATCATCGCCACGTATGCGGCGGCGTCCCTAGCGCTGCCGCGCGAGAGCTCATCTCTAGTCACCTTTGCGGACCTGGTGCAGTGCGTGGTCCCGCTGATAGCCAACGCCGGTCTGCTGCTCAACGCGGGCACCCCGCACTGGCGGCGCAACATCTTCTGGATGCTGCTGGCGCTGAGTTGCACTCTCTGGCTGCTCGGTCAACTGGACTGGACCTATCACGAGGTCTACGCGCATCGGGCCGTGCCCAATATCTATGGGGGCGATATCGTTTTCTTCCTCAAGGGCATCCCCATTATGGCGGCGCTGGCGCTGCAGCCGCATCGCCAGCGCGGCGAGCTGCAGCTGCGTTTCGGCTATCTCGATTTCGTTCTGCTGCTGACGTGGTGGACGTTCCTCTACGCCTTCGTGGTTTTTCCATGGATGTACGCGGTGCCGGCCGAAGCGCAGTACAACTTCAACTACGACGTGGTGACCCACATTCAGAACTTGGTCATTGTCGGTGGATTGGGGTTCTTGTGGTTGCGCTCGAAAGGCGCGTGGCGCACCGTGTACGCCCATCTCTTCGGCGGCGCCACGATGTATATGCTTTCCTCGCTCACTATCAATGTGGCCATCAGCCTGAACAAATATTCCACGGGAACGCTGTACGATCTGCCGCTGATTTCCTCGTTCTTGTGGTTCGGATTCGCGGGGCTGGTCGCCTACCGGAATCAGGCGGCCTTGGATGCGCCGTCTGAAAGCGAAGACGCGGGCGATGCGGGCAAAGCCAGTGGAGAACGCACCTTGGCTTCGCGTCTGGCGATGGCGGCGGTCATCTCGCTGCCGGCCTTCGCGCTCTACACGCTGCGGTATTCCCACGATTCACGCGATGTGCGTGACTACCGCCTGATGACGATTTTGATCGCTTCCCTGCCGCTGGTGCTGATTGTCTTTCTGCGAAACCACCTCGCCGACAAGGACCGGGCGCGATTACTCGAAAAATCCGAACAGTCCATCGAGAACCTGCAACGCTTGCAGGCGCAGTTGGTGCAAACGGAAAAGCTGGTTTCTCTGGGACAGCTCGCGGCGGGCGCGGCCCACGAAATCAATAATCCCTTGGCTGCCATCCTTGGGTACTCCGATCTCCTGGCCGATGACGCGACGCTGCCCGAGAAAGCCCGCGCGACCGCGGCAAAAATTCGCGATCAAGCCCGCCGCACCAAGACTCTGGTCGGCAATCTGCTCAGTTTCGCCCGCCAGGTCCCGCCGGAGCGCACTCTCCTGGACATCAATACCGTCGTCACCAATGCCATGCAGCTGCGCTCTTTGGACCTGCGTTCCGCCAAGACCCGCGTTGAACTGCAATTGGAGTCCGTTCTTCCCGGGGTGCGCGGCGACGGAAATCAACTGATGCAGGTGTTCTTCAACATCATCAATAACGCCGTGGACGCGATGGAAGCGCACGAGGGCGGCGTCCTCACCATCAAAACGATTCGCGATCGCGGCAACGTCGTCGTGCTTTTTTCCGATACCGGACCCGGCATCAAGGAGCCTCATCGCGTGTTCGATCCCTTTTACACCACCAAGCCCGTGGGCAAGGGCACCGGCCTGGGCTTGAGCATCTGCTTCGGTATCGTGCAGGAACACGCCGGCAAGATCCTGTGTTACAACGGGCAAAAAGGCGGCGCCGTCTTCCGCGTGGAACTCCCTGCGGTACTCGCGGCACTGCCTGCGCGAGAACCCCACCTTGCCGGCGCCACACCGCTGCCGTCACCACCCAAGTCTGTGGTCTGAAATTCCACTCGAATCGCATCCGTATCATCTTTGACCCGCGTCGCGCCGAACGGCCAGCGGAGTCATGCTAGAGTCTTGCTGCGACGCACGCCCTGAAAAAAAGGAAACGCGATGACCGGCCCGGCTATCGTCACCGAGAAACTCACCCGACGCTTCGGCGGCCTCACGGCGGTGGACGGCATGGACCTGACCGTCGCGGCGGGGCAATTCTTCGGTTTCCTGGGGCCCAACGGCGCCGGAAAATCGACCACCATCAAAATGCTCACGGGATTGCTGGCGCCGACGTCCGGCCGCATGCAGCTTCTCGGCTTGGACTTTGCTTCCAACGCCGTCGAGGTGAAACGCCAGATCGGCGTTGTGCCGGAGGGCATGGGCCTCTTCGAGCGATTGACCGGCTCCGAGTATTTGAATTTCGTCGGCCGGATGTATGGACTCGACCGTGCCACCGCCCAGCAGCGCTCCGCCGAGCTGCTCGAGTTCATGCAGCTCGCCGACCGGCCCAAATCGGTGATCGCCGACTACTCCCACGGCATGCAGAAAAAACTGGCGCTGGCCGCAGCGGTAATTCACGGCCCGCGCATTCTGTTTCTCGACGAGCCCTTTGAAGGCGTTGACGCGCTGGCGGCCGGCACGCTGAAGGCGCTGCTGGGCCGCATGACCGAGCGCGGCGTCACCATTTTTCTGACCTCGCACGTGCTCGAGATCGTCGAGCGCCTGTGCAGCCACGTCGCCATCATTCACAAAGGCCGCCTCGTCGCACAGGGCTCGCTCGAGGAACTGCGCGCGGGCGTTGCCGGCGAAGAAGGGCGCCAGACCACCTTGGAGCAAATCTTCCTGTCGATCGTCGGTCAGGGCGGAGCGGACCGCCCGCAAATGGAGGAGCTCTCGTGGCTGATGTAGCCGGCAAGTTGGGAGTCGCCGAGCAAATCCGCGTGGTTGCCGGGCTGCGCTGGCGAATCCTGCGCAACCAATTGCGCAAAAAAGGCAGCCGTCTCGATCTTATCGGCATGATCTGGGCCGCAATTTTCGCCGGGCTGATGGTCGTCGGCCTGAGCTTCGCATTCTATTGGGGCGCGTACACCTCTCTTTCCACCGGGCACTTCGGATGGATGGTCCTGCTCTTTTGGGGCATCTTTCTTTTCTGGCAGGTCTTCCCTATTTTCTTGGCAGGATTCGGCGCGACCTTCGAGTTTCGCAACCTTCTGCGTTTTCCGCTCAGCATGAGCGCGTTTTATTTGGTGGGTCTCGCGTACGGCCTGGCGGACTTTGCCGCCCTCGCTTGCGTCTGTTGGTTGCTGGCGATGACCGCCGGGGCCGGAGCCGCAAATCCTGCGATATTGCCGGCGCTGCTCGCGATCGTTGTTCTGTTCTTGCTGATGAACGTAACCCTGGAGCGCCTGCTGGGTTCCTGGTTCGAGCGGCTGCTTGCCCGGCGCCGCACGCGGGAAGTCATTTTCGGGCTCATCATTCTGCTCTCTGTTTCCGCTCAGTTCATCAGGCCTCTTCTGGAACGCTATGAACACGGGGCGCCCGCCTGGGCCTTACGCCTATTGCCGTACCTCTCGCTTTTTCCCCCGGCGCTGGCCGGCCACGCCGTCGCCGCGGCCGCTCAGGACCGGTGGCCCGGCGTCTTATCCGGCGCCGCAGGTCTCGTTCTTTACATCGTGGTCTTCAGCGGATTCTTGTGGCAAAGATTCGCGGCGCAATATCGCGGCGAGGAGCTCAGCGAAGCCGCCGCCCCGGCCCGTGCCACAGAGCAGTCGCTTTCCACGCGAGATGCAAAACCCGGCGTGCTCGACCTGCTGCGTCCGCAAGTCGCCGCCGTTTTGCGCAAGGATTTCCGCTATCTGACCAGAAACGGGTTTGTCGCCGTCGGTCTGCTGATTCCGCCTCTTCTGGTGGTGCTGTTCAGCTCGCAGTTTGCTGGCCGGCATCCCTCCGTGCTGCAACGCGGGGTTTCACCGGACCTGTTCTTTCCTGGAATGATGGGCTACCTGCTGCTGATGTTGATGATGCCCGCCTACAACTGCTTCGCGTACGAAGGCAAGGGCATTCAGACGTATTTCACCGCGCCATTGCGCTTCGGCGACGTCTTTCTCGGGAAAAATTTGATGCACGCCGGCGTGCTGGTCTTCGAGACAGCGATCTCGGTGAGCGTCTTGGCGTGGCGAATCGGTCTCCCGTCCCTTCCCGTGCTGGTGGCCACGCTTGCCGGGGCCGTCTTTTCCGTCACCGGACAATTCGCGATCGCCAACTGGACTTCTCTCAGCTTTCCGCGAAAGCTCGAATTTGGGTCCATGCGCGGCCAGCGCAATTCCGGAGTCGCCGTTTGGGTCGGTTTTGGCGTGCAGATTCTCCTTGCGGGCATCTGCTCGTTCGTTCTTTTCTGGGGCCGCTTGACCGGCAATCCCTGGCTTCCCGCAGGCGCCTTCGCCGGGCTTGCTGCGGCGTCGCTGGCCGGCTACTTCGCGTCCCTGGACGCGCTGACACACCTCGCCGAGAAAAAGAAAGAAGTCCTGATCGAAGCGCTCTGCCGCTGATATGGAGTGCGCCGGCTAGCCGGCGCCTTTTCGCGTTCAACTCTGCCACACAAACACAGCCAACTCAGTTTCCGCAGCGTCGATGTTCACGGGAGCCGGTAGCTACTTGCCAAGCGCCTCAACGTAGCGCGCCGCAATCGCCTCCCACGCGAAATACTGCGTGTGCGCCACCCAGCTGCGCTCGGCCAGCGAGGCGCGATAATCCCGATCCGCCAACACGCGCACGAGCGCCTCTCCCAGCTCGGCGTTCTTGTCCCGCGCCACCAGTACGACGCCCGCGTCCGTTACCGGCGCCGCCGTTTCCCGGCCCCCATAGGCGATCACCGGCAATCCGCACGCTATACCCGCGATCGCGCTGCCCCGACGGCTCGAAATCGCCCCGCGCACAAAGAGCATCACGTCTGCCGCAGATAACGCCTCAACCACGCGTTCCGGCGGCAGCACACCGTCAACCTGGACGTCCACGGACACGTCTCGCAAGCCTTCACGGAGCTGCGATTCAAAATCGCTCGCAATCCTCCCGAACGCGTGCAGCCGCAACTTGCCGGTCCTTTTTGCGGCAAATCGCATGGCCTCCACGATTCGAGCGGACTCCTCCCGGCCAGCCGGGCCTCCCGTGATTCCGAAGACGGCAACACGCAACGGGCCCCCCTCTTCGCGCTCGGCAGCTTTCCGTGAACCAGGCGAAGCTGCGGGCAAGTTTGCTCCAACCGGAATGAATACAGCTTTGGGCGGCGGATCGCCAAGCCACGAAATAGCGCCGAGCGCCACGGTGAAAACGCCGAGATCGGCATAGTGCAGCGCCCGCTGCATGGCGTGCAATTGCGCGCGGCGGCGCATCTCGTCCACCATGCGCCCGCCCGCGTACGGCTCGGCATCGTGGAAGACCACCGCCACACGCACACCGGCCTCTCGGAGCGTCTTCATGACGCGGATAAACCGCAATGGAAATCCGCGAGCGGACCACGCCAGCGCCGTGTACTGCACCAGCACCCATTTACCGCGCCAGCTTGTGGCCTTTTGCCGAAGCTCACGCAAAGCGTTGGGCCATCCGCGTTCGGCCCACGGCACTCGCACCAGTTCTGTCTCGATGCCCCGGTCGCGCAAGGCCCTGCCAAGGAACAGGCAATACTCCTCGACCGCGTCGGTCGGCTCATCCCGCCGCCCCAGCAGCGCGATCGCGCCGGCACTCATTGCGGCAGTGCCAGAACGTGACGGTCGCCGCAATCCTTGCAGGCGTAGCCAAAGCGCGAAAATTCATCGAGCAGGATGCGTCGATTTTCTTCGCTGTGCATTTCGCACAGGATCAAGGGCCGCTTCTCAGCAAGCACGCGTTGCGCCCCACGAAAAACCTCTACTTCCGAGCCTTCCACGTCGCACTTGATGAAATCCGGCATGGGAGAAGTCCGCGTATAGTCGTCCAAAGACACAGCCTCAATTTCGATCGTATCTTTTCCCGCGGAGTCGACAATGTGTCCGAGCCCACGATCGGGGGAAACTCTTGGATCGGCACGCGCGAACAGCACCGTAGCTGGCTCTGACCAAACGGCTTTCCCCTCCACGCGTACCCAGGAAAACTGGTTGCGAGCGGCATGCTCGCGCAGCCGCGCCACGATTTCCGGATCAGCTTCAAAGGCAGTAACGCGGCCGTTGGGTCCCACCAGTTGCGCGGCCAGCATGGAAAAAAATCCGATATTTGCCCCGACATCGTAAAACGTCATTCCCGGAACGACATGTTTTTGCAAAGCGTGCTGCACTTCGATTTCGCCCGCGCCTTCGAGCGTGTCGCCGCCGGTCCGCGGATTCAGTCTCAACCAAACACCCGCAGCCGGACCACGCTGCACCCGCATCCACACCAGCGAGTCGCGCGGGACCATCCGCGCACCGGCCCAACTCAAACACGGGCCAACAATGGGAAGCCGCCGCAATCTCGCTAGCGGCGATGAATACCGCAGAAACAGTTGCGCGAGGCGGCCACTCTCGCTCTTCACGCTATTTCTCCACCAGAAAGCTGCCAATCACCAATGCATCCATGCCGGAGCTGAAAAATGTTCGCACCGCATCCGTCGGCGTGTGTACGATCGCTTCGCCGCGCAAATTGAACGATGTGTTCAGGACGACCGGCACGCCGGTGCGTTTGCCGAACTGGTCGATCAGCCGCCAATACAACGGGCTGACCTCCTTCTCGACGGTTTGCGGCCGCGCGCTGCCGTCCACATGCGTGACCGCCGGGATCACGCTGCGCTTTTCGGGCCGCACCTGCGCCGTAAGGACCATGAATGGCGAGTCCGTCGCGCACTCCAGAAACTCACTCGCCGCTTCTTTCTTTAGCGAAGGCGCAAACGGCCTCCACCATTCGCGAAATTTCACCGCGTTGTTGACCTTCGCGGCTATCTCTGGATCGCGCGGATCAGCCAGAATCGAGCGGCTCCCCAGCGCGCGCGGTCCGAACTCCATCCGCCCTTGAAACCAGCCAAGAATCTTTCCTTGCGAGAGCAGTTCCGCCGCGGTCGCCGCCGGATCGGCCAGCCGCGTGTAGGCTAGCTTGTACGTCCGCAGCGTGGTCTCGACGGCCGCGTCGTCAAACCCCGGGCCAAGATATGCGTGACGCATCGCTTTGTTCTGCAGCCGCCCGCCGCCATCCAGATACGGCGCGAGCGCCGCGCCTACGGCAACGCCGTCGTCGGCAGCGGCCGGCTGGACGAAAATCTTATCGACCAGCCCCGAGGCTAAGATCTTTCCGTTTGCTTTGGAGTTCAGCGCCACCCCGCCGGCGAGGCACAGGTTTCGGCATCGCGTCTTTTCCACCGCCATCCGCACCACGCTCATCATCGCCAGTTCGCAGGAGTCCTGCACCGCATACGCGATGTTCTTGTGCCGGTCGTCGATCTCGCCTTCCGCCGCGCGAGCCTCGCCGAGCAGCGGCGTCATGCCCGGGAATGCGCCCGCGCCGTTCCTGCTCAAGCGTTTTGCGTGCACCCGGTACGGCGCGGCGTCCGGATCGATAAACGCATCGAGCTTCACGCCGGGCTGTCCGTACGGCGCAAGGCCCATCACTTTCCATTCATCGCTGTTCGGCACGAAGCCCAGGTAATCGGTGAATGCGCTGTAGAAGAGTCCCACCGAGTCAGGAAACGGAATCGTTAGTCCGTGCTCGATCGTGCCATTTTGTCCGCGCCAGATCGACGTCGCCTCCCACGCTCCGCGGCCGTCCATGACCACGATGGCGGCATCCGCGAACCCCGAGCATCCGTACGCGCTGATCGCGTGCGCCAGGTGGTGATCCACGAAGCGCATGCGCGCCTTGGTCGGCCCGAATCTCCGCTCGAATGCTTTCGCGCCGGATTCCTGATGCCACATGCTCAGAAAATGCCGCGTCGAATTCAGCACATTCAGGTAGCTGATCGGCCAACTGCCGAGCGCGTACAGCTTCAAGTCGTGGCGGTAAACAGGCCCCGCCGTCTGCCAGCCAAAACACACTTCGTCGAGTTGCTCCGCGCGAACGCCGGCAAAGTCCAGACAAGCTGCGATCGCCAGTTGCGGGAAACGGGCATCGTGCTTTACGCGGCTGAGGCGTTCCTCCGCCACCGCGAACAGCAATTCCCCGTCTCGCACAATGCATGCGGACGAATCATGCATCTGCGAATAATTAATCCCAAGCGTGAGCACGCTTCACGTTCCTCGATGGATTGCCGCGGTGATTGACGAACTACTCCGCACGATATTATGTCAGAACATCTGCTCGAACCTTGACTGCAAGTTCGTTGCGCAGCGAGAAACCGTGGCCACGGGCCGCAAGGCGAATCACCGCCGCGGGTGTGCTATCGTGTCTCCGGCAATTCGTTAGATCGATGAGTACTTCTTCGGAAGATTCCATTCCTGATCGCAAGCCGGATTCACAGCGGCCCGGTGCCCTTCTGCAAACGCTCTGGCCGCGGCTAATCGAGCTGTGGATCTCCGCCGTCCTCGCCGTTTTCTTCTTCATCCGCATCCTGGGATCGCAAACTGCCCAGCGCATCCTTAGCCGATTCTTCCACTCG
>Ga0187819_10000039_pt1 | contig 57219 bp, 49 predicted proteins | sample NC_wetland_sal_i_15_FD_132411 | JGI IMG/M metagenome (GOLD analysis project Ga0187819, IMG submission 132411) | Wetland sediment microbial communities from Neuse River Estuary, North Carolina, USA - SO4_4 | ecosystem: Environmental > Aquatic > Freshwater > Wetlands > Sediment | place: USA... | reverse complement strand
TATACATACAATAAGACCAAGTAAAAATCAAGCCATGTCAGCGAATGCGAAAATAGGAGTCTACTGCGGAAGGGTCGCGAAGAGGGATAATAGAGCGACTACGCGGGGGTGAACTGGGCTAGCCCCTGTCAATCTTCCGAAACGGCTGCAGCGGGGTGCGCCGGGTGCCGCGGTTGCGGGTGGGAGCATTTGATCCCAATTCCCCCCGGAGGCACAAGCCTCGCGGTTGTATGTTTCAAAACTCCCAAGGACTCGGCGCAAGGGGATGGGGGCTGAAGACCCGCCGCTACGTGTCGGTCCTGTTACCAGACATAGGTACCGACAGATCCGGCGTTCAGGGTGGTCTTGAAGGAGCGGCGGTGGAATTGAACGTTGAAAACTTGTGGGGAGGTACTGTCATTCACGACGATCAAGACGGTCTTGCCGGCGGGGAATTTAAAGGCGACGTTGGGAAGTGGGGGAGGGGAATTGGAGGCGATGCGGACGGAGCCGGGGCGGACGAATTTCGAAAAGTGGGCCATCGCGTAGTAGGCCAAGTTGCGGGTAACTTCGTTGCCGTCGATGGTGACTGCGCCCTGGCAGATCGGGCACCCGCCATTGTCGGTATGAGGTTCAAATTTGGAGTTGGCGGCAAGATTCCAGAGGAGCACATTGCGGCTCCAGTTCTGAAGAGCGCCGATAAAGGTGCCTTGAACGGGCCGCGCGACCGAGATTCTTGCCGGCTCGGTAGGCTCGACCGCCATGTATTCGGTGAAATACAAATTCTTGTGAGGATAGGCGTTGTGTACTTGGGACATGGCTGCGATCTCCCCGCCATACAAATGAAAACCAGAGCCATCCACGTAGGGATTGACTAGAGGATCGTTGAGAATGGAAATCGGATACTCGGGAACGTCGCAGTTGTGATCGTAGAGGATGATTTTGGTGCGTATGCCGGCGGCCTTGAACGCGGGTCCCAGATGATCTTTGATGAAGAGAGCCTCCTCTGTGGCCAGCATCTGCATGCTCGGGGTATTTTTTTCGTTCAGCGGCTCATTCTGGATGGTGATGGCGGCGATCTTGATGCCTTCTGCCTTCATGCCCTGGATGTATTTGACGAAATAGTTTGCATAGGTTTCATAATATTCCGGCTTTAGTTTTCCGCCCTTGGAGTCGTTATTTGTTTTCATCCAGGCGGGTGCGGACCACGGCGAGCCCAAGATCTGAATGTCAGGATTAATGGCCAGAATCTCTTTCAAGATAGGCAGGACGTCGGTGCGATCCGGAGCCAGACTAAATTTGGCCAACTCAGGGTCGGTTTCGCCTGTGGGCAGGTCATCGTAGGAATACACATGATCATTCAGGTCGGAGGAACCGATGCTGATTCTCAGGTAGCTGATGCCGATGCGCGTGGCGTCCCAGGCAAAGAGCTCTTTCAGGAGAGCCGCTCTGTTTGCGGGGTCCATATGGGCGAGATGCTGGGCACTGCCGCCGGTTAGCGCAAAGCCAAAGCCGTCGATGGTCTGAAATGTTTGGTGGTCATCGATAGCAATTGTGGAGTCTTGCGTGGCGGGCTTGGAGAAGTGCAGAGAGGGTTTCTGTTGTTCGAAGAGGGAGGATTTGTCGGCGTTGGTGAGCCAGAGCTGAACATCGCTGGTTTTTCGAGAGTGCAGGGAGGCAGGTGCTAGGGCCAAGACGCAAATCAGCAGACGGATGATAGATCTTGAGTTCATGAAGACCGGGCACTGCCGTGTCGGCACTCAGATGCCGGCGAACCAGGAGTAGCCGGACTCGGGGGCGGCGGAGCCGAGGCCTTTGCCGATGTTTTTCAGGGAGTCGGTGACGGTGATGTGGGAGAGATATTTGACGCTCTTGTAGCCGAGCTGGCGGGCGACGCGGAGACGCAGCGGAGCGCCGTGAGAGGTGGGGAGATCCTGGCCATTCAGGCCGTAGGCAAGGAACGTCTGGGGATGGAACGCGTCGGGCAAATCCAGACTGTCCCAGGACTCGTCGAAGGGGAAGAAGACGACGAATCTTGCCTGCGGGCTGACGCCCACAAGATTCAAGACATAGGAAAGAGGGACGCCGGTCCATTCGGCGATGAAGGACCAGCCTTCTTCGCAAGCCTGATGGGTGATCTGGGAGCGGGACGGGAAGCGCTTGATTTGGTCGAGAGAGAAAGTGGATGGGCGAGCGACCATGCCGTCGATGGTGAGCCGCCAATCCGCGAAACCTCCAGCCAAGAGGTGATGAAAGAGTTCGGTTTCCGGGGGAGGGCCACTGACCGGAATCACTTTTGAGATTTCGGTGCGGTTGAATTCGCGAGCGAGCGAATGATGGGACATCAGGATCCGCTGAGTGGCGTAGGTGAGGGTTTCGCCGAGGCCCCAGACGCCGCCGCAATCGGGCGGGATAAGTCCGTAATGGGAAGCGAGGCGTCCGGCGACGGCCAAGCCGGAGAGTCCGGCGGCAGCGGCCAAGCCGCGGGTGATGAGTTTGCGGCGGGAGAGCGGGTCGCTCATGAAGGCTCCTTTGTGGCGGCGGTGCGGCCGGTGATCATGGCGCGCATGCGGCGTGTGAATCCGGCGAGGATAACCATGGCGATATGGATGAGAAGAAAGAGAACGACAAGGTTGGCCAAGAAAAAGTGAATGGTGCGTGCGGATTGCTGGCCGCCGAAGACGGTGACGACGAAGGGGAACACAGAAACGATGACCGGGGACATGGCGAGTCCGGTGATGATGATCAGCGGAAAAAAGAAAAAGATGACGGCAAGGTAGGAGAGGCGCTGGAGGACGTTGTAGGAATCTTCTTCGACGGGGCGCTTGAAGCGCAAATGCTCGCGAATGCTGGCGCGCACCGAGCGCCAGGAGAGGTCACCGCGCGTGGGGAGAAGTTGATGGCGGAAATGTTGCGTCAGGATGCCGGAGATTGCGTAGAGGAGGCCGGTGAGGACGGCGATCCAGGCGGATTGAAAGTGGAGCGAGCGGCCCCAGCCGGACGGTCCGCCGAGCATGGTGGGAAGTGGAAGATCGAAGAGAGAGGGAGTGCCGATGCCGCCGGTTTCGCCCCAGTAAAAATGAGGATGAGCCAGGATGATGGCAAAGCCGCTGACGACGAGGCCAATAAAACTGAGGGAGAAGATCCAGTGGGTGACGCGGACCAGGGCAGAATGGCGCGGCGAAACCAGAACGTCTGAGGTTTGGACTGCAAGCCCAGGGAGGTACGCAGACTCGGCCATCGTTAGTCTGGAGACGTTAGCATAGGAAAATGGAGCAGACAAGCAATCAGCAGCGGGTGGGAGAGGCGCGGCGGGACAAAGCTGATCTTGCGTTGCGTACGACTGCTCCGCCCATGACTGTCATGATGGAATTTCCGAAGATGAAAACCACTATCTCTGGTATGAAAAGGTGCACTGGCCAATGCCTAGCCACCTGCACTAAAGTCACCACATTTAGTGCGACAAGAAGTGCGGCAAGCGTAATCGTGGCGACCATCTCCCTGCCTTTGGACACTGCTGCGACGATGCAACCGATGAGTATGGACTCGAGGAGACCTCCGATTAGGAAGCCGTTCGTAACGCAGAAGACATAAACGCGCCAATGATTATGCGCAAAGACCGGGAATGCGTCGAAAAATAGTTCTATCGCATGCTCGGGCAACGCGGAGCCAAAGCGCCGCAGCAAAAAACCCGCGACTACGGCACCAAGGATCGTCCAGGGTGCGGCGCGGAATCCTGTGGCGATGAGATGTGCGATGGTTTTTACACTTTGCCGCCAGTACCAGCGGCGGGCGGAGGCGACACCTGATTTCGAGGCGAGCTGCGAAAATTCCTCGAGGAGATCGCCTGGAATGGATTCGGCCTGCTCGTCCGGAGTGAAGAGATCGACGAGCCAAGTGGCAATGCGGGGCGGACTGGCGAAAGGTGTTTGCGAGGTCATGAGTAGCTCCTGACGATGCGGAGTCCTTCGGTCATGCTCTGGAGTGCACGATGGGAACGATTCACGGCGGCGACGCCTTTCGAGGTGACGCGGAAGAAACGCTTGGAACGTCCGCCGCGTTCGGGGGTGGGATCGCCGAGGTGGGATTTGACGTAGCCCTTGGCTTGCAGACGGTCGAGGGTGGCGTAGATGGCGCCGATGGATACCTCGCGGTTGGTGCGCGATTCGATTTCTTGGCGGACGGTGACGCCGTAGGCGCGATCGGAAAGACGGAGAAGGGCCAAGAGGACAAGGTGTTCAAATTCGCCGAGGAAATCACGGGTAGGCATTACATATACAATATAGAAGAAATGGGGAGGGGTCAAGGGAAACGTTGGTTGGCGACATTGGTGGCAAGACGCAGCGGCCCGGGCGGGGCAAGCCCCGCCCGTACAGGGACGAGGGAAGACGGAAGGAAAGTCAACTTACCTGAGGCTCCAACATTAAGTGGTTGCAACAGCCGCAGTTGAGATTCTTCGGGCATCCTTGTCGGATGCCCTCAGAATGACAATTTTCGCTTTTTCTGGATGTCGCGAAGTTCACGCCTGGCCGGAGACGCAAGCACTGGTGATCTTGCCGAGACGGGGCGCAGCGCTGCTGCGCCCCTACAAAGACGAAGGCGTTATCACCGTGGCAAAGGCAAGAGCGGGACGGGCTAGGCTTTGGCGGCGCGCATTTGGGCGATGCGCTCGTTGAATTGGCGGGTGATGTGGGGGACGATACCGAGCTGGCGCTCGATGAGCATGAGCTGGGCGCGGTGGTGCATCTCGTGCTCCTTGACGCCAAGCAGGCGCTCGAAGCGGGACTTGGCGGTCTTGCCGTCGGGCTCGGTGACCAATTCGGCGAGGAACTCGGGCGTCAGGGTGTCCAGCCAGGCGGCAAATCGCTCGCCCTCGGTGCGCAGAAGATCGAGGATTTCGGCTTTGGATCTGGTCTTGGCTTCCTCAGCGGTGAAGCGGTCGAGCATGCCGAAGAAGTCGAAGCCGACGAGGGTGGTGAGGCGTTTGGTGCCGTGAATCTCTTCCCATATGCGCGTGCTAATGGCGATGTGGGTCAACATTCGTGCGACGGAGCGAATGTCGGGCGCCGCGACGAAGTCGTACTTCGATTCGGGAAGGTCCTCTGCAACTTGAATGGTGTTCTTGCGTACGGTGCGAAACGCGCTGGCTAGTTCTTTGCCGCCGTAGGATGACATCGGGGTCACCTCGATCTTTTAGTTTGTCGGCCCTGTGCGGACGGACTGGTGAGTTCGATGCGGGGTGCGGGGCGGACGTCACGCGGTGCCGGTGGAGGAGTAGCGGGGATTGGAGCGGGAGCACAGCCAGAAATGGCTGTGCCACGGTGAAGGTTTTGCTTGACGGGGGCGAGGGCGGGGACTAGGCTCGCGGCAATTCGTCGAGGCCCTCGTGCATCCTTCCGCTCAGCGGGCCACCCAAGGGGTTAGCGAGCTGGCTTCCGAGCGGGCCAGTGAACTCAATACGAATCGGGACGTGGAGCGTGTGTGGTTGCGGATCGGGCGATTTCTTTTGCCGATGCTGCTTTGCGGTGGGGTGTGGGCGCCGGCGGCGCGGTGCCAGGATGTGGGAAGTGCGACGAATGTGTTCCATGGGAATGGTGCGGAGATTGCGGTGACGGTGCGCGACAGTTCGGGGGAGCTGGTGTCCACGCCGACGACGATCAGGCTGCTGCGAGACGGAGCGATTCCGAGCGGGGAGGGAGAGACGTCGCGGGGGCGGTTGGTCTTCGAGGTGACGGGGCTCGGGGAGTTTACGGTGGTTGTGCAAGCGGTGGGGTACCACAGCGAACAAAAGGTCGTGTCGGTACCAGTAACCGAGAGGGCCCAGGTGGATATTTACCTGCGGCGGGATTCGGGTTCCGAAAATGTCACGGGGGTTCCCGGGAAACCGCTGCTCGCACCGAAAGCGAAGGAAGCGTTCGAGAGGGGATTACAGGCGTTAAGCGCGGACAAGCTGGGAGAGGCGGAGAAGTATGCCGGCGAAGCGATGAGGCTCGCGCCCGGGCACCCGGACGTGCTGTACCTGCAGGGAGTGGTGGACCTGAAGCAGCACAACTTTGCCGAGGCACAAGGGGAGCTGGAGAAGGCCACGCAGATCGATCCGACACATGCTCGGGCTTTTGCGGCGCTGGGAATGGCGCTTGCCGACCAGGGGAAATACGACGCGGCGATCGCGCCGCTGGAGAAGTCGCTGCAGTTGGATGCGGCCGGCGGGTGGGAGACGCATTGGACGTTGGCGAAAGCGTATTACCAGCACGGGCAATATGACGGGGCGCTGAAGACATCGCAGGAGGCGCTGGCGGAGTCGAAAGGGAAGGCGCCGGAGATCGAGTTACTGGTGGCGCAGTCGTTGACGGCGGTGGGGAGGTATGAGGATTCGGCGGCTGCGCTGCGGGAATTTCTGAAGAACCACGGGGATCGGCCGGAGGCGGCGACGGCGCGGCGATGGTTGGAGCGGTTGACGGCGAGCGGGAAGATTCGGGCGAACTAGAAGTGGCCTACCTGAAAACGTCCAAACATTGAGTGATTGCTATAGTTGCAGTTGGGATTCTTCGGGCATCCTTGTCGGATGCCCTCAGAATGACGGGTTTGTACTTTTTGCGTGGGTCTCGGAGCCGCGGCGGACCGAGAGGCAAAACCCCCACCCTTACAAACCAAGGGTGGGGCACCCGCGCGAGACGCAAGCACAGGTGATCTTGCCGAGATAGGGCGCAGGAGTCCTGCGCCCCTACAAGGACAGGGAACACAGCCGAGACGGCTGTGCCACGTTATTCGGTGTGAGTTAGGGTGTGGATTTGGAGTTCGAGGGCTTGGTTGTATTGGCGCTCGATTTGGAGTTCGGTTTGGAGTTTCTTGACTAGGAGTTCGAGGCGCGCGATTTCGGCGCGGAGCTTCAGTGCGTCGGTGCTGGGTACGTGGCGCGCGGGGGATTGCGAAGGTGGTTGGGTGCTTTGGCTGGGTTGGCTTGCCGCGGCAGGCTGGCTGGTGTGGCCTGGTTGGAGACCGGACACGATGGGCGGATTGGGACGCGGGTTGAAGGCGTCGGCGAGGGCGCGGGGCCAAGCGGAGTCGGCGTTGCGCTGTTCGGGTGCGGCCGGCGGCAAAGAGTTGGGCGGCAGCGATTGAGCTAGCGTTGGGGGTGGCGCGAAGAGGCTGGTGAGTGCGTTGGGGGTGCTCGGCGTATGGGACGCGCCCGGGCGATCGTAGGAAGAGGGCGCAGGGGTCTTGGGAGCGAGCAGGCTTTTCACGCGGCCGATGAGTTCTTGCGGCTGGAAGGGTTTGCGGATGAGCTCGTCGGCTTGGACGGTGATGGCTTTGTCGGCGACGGTTTTGTTGACGACGCCGGACATAAGGACGACGGGGACGTTTCCGAATTGGGGATGCTGCTTGATCTGGGTGCAGACGGAGTAGCCGTCTTGATCGGGCATGATGACGTCGGTGATGACGGCGTCGGGCGGACTCTGCTCGAACTGGGCGAGAGCGGAGGCGGCGTCGGCGCAGGTGATGACGTTGATGTTCTCGCGGCGGAAGGCGATCTTGATGACTTCGCGCATGGTGGCGCTGTCGTCGATGAAATAGATCGTGGGCGTGCGCTTTGCCGGCCCGTCGGTGAAAGGCGGAACGATCATGGCTTCGCTCATGGCAACTCCTTGTCGGCAGAGTGGTCCGCGGTCTCGGGTTGGGTAGCGGACGAATCTTGAGAGTGCTGGCCTGTGGAATGTTGATCGGACTGTTCAGGCGCGGCTTCGGCGCGATCATCGGGATCGTCGTCGTTTACGGCAGGGGTGTTAGAAAGGAGATCGGCCAGGGCGCGGTCGATGGGGCTGTCGGATCGTGATCGCAGATCCGCGAGGATGCGATTTGTGACATTGCCGCCCTCGTTCGATGTGAGCATGCTAGTTGTAGTTTTGCGGCCGGCCGAATCGGGAACGGCACCATCCTTTGGCGCGGAAGTTTCGGCTGTGGACTGCAGACCTAGCGCGTCTAGCGATGCAGAATCCTGGTCGGCGGAGTCGCGCGAAGTTTCGTCGTACTCGCGCATGGCGTCGAGCATGAGGTCGGTAGCGCTGCGGAGCACGGTGTGCTGCGGGGAAGTGGCTCCGTAGACGAATTTGTAGACGCCGGCACCTTGCACGCAGCTCTTGATGATGTGGATGACGGCTTCGTCGCCGAAGAGGTTGCCGCATTCGGCGTGGGTGATGTTGCCAGCATCGAAGAAGAGAAGCGCGTCGGTGGTGCCGGCGTTGATGTGGAGAGCGCCGGTCTGGTGGGCGTGACCGAGCATTTGGAGAACGCCGGGCAGATCGTGGTGGGTGAGGCTGCCGCTGAGACTGGTGTCGGCCTGCGCGAGCATCTGGGTGGGCTGAAAGCCTTCGGCTTTGCTGATGACGATGTTGCGGATGTGGGAGGCGATGACGGCGGGCGGGCGTTGGCGGTCAATGTAGTCTTCGCAGCCGGCTTGGAAGGCTTCCATGAGAGCGCGGTGGCTGCCGTCGCCGAGAGCGATGATGGGGAGAGTGGCGTTCTTGGGATCGGCGTGGATGATTTTGGCGATTTCGAGGGCGCCCATTTCGCGCATGTTGGTGGCGCAGACGACGGCGGTGGGCGTGTCGTATTCGAGAGTGGTGAGCGCAAAAGCGGGCTGGGTGCTGGAGAGCACCTCGAAGCCTTCTTTCTTCAGCGCGTCGCTAAGGCGCTTGGCGAAATAGACGTTGCTGTCGATCAGCAGAATTTTTGCGGGACGCCCGGCGGGAATCATGGACGGGCCTCTTGGGCCGCCAGCGTCGCCGCGAGGGGAGGAGTCGCGGCGGCAGGACCTGGAGTGAGCGCAGCCAGGTTGAGCACTTCGATGACGTCACCGTCGTGGGAGAGCCATCCCGCAACGTGGGGCAGATCGGCTTCGCTGGCCGGAATCATTTCGGCCAAGATCAGTTCGCAGTCTCCGGTAACGGGAAGAGCGACCCATTCGGTCTGCGAAGCGTAGCGGCGCTGGGCGATCAGATAAAAACGGCGGGACCTGAGAGTTTTGCCGATGAGCTTTTCGGCGACGTCGCAGACCGGGACGATGCGGCCGCGGCGAAGGATGACGCCCTCGATTTCCTTGGTGTGATGAGGGAAGCGGAATACGCGGCTTGGCGCGACGAGCTCGGCGATGACACCGGCGGCAACGGCGAAGCGGCGCTCTCCCAGACGGAGCAGGACGAAGGACTCGGCGGCGGATTCCACGGTCGGGCTCATTGGGGGAGGCTCGCGGATACGGGCGCATCTGGTTCGGGAAAACCCGCACCCTTAAAACCGAAGGGTGCGGCACCCGCGCGCTCTCCCAAGCGGAGCAGGACGAAGGACTCGGCTTCGGCGGTGGGACTCATTCGGGGAGGCTCGCGGAGTCGGGGTCTGGTTGTGGAAAACCCGCACCCTTAGAACCGAAGGGTGCGGCACCCGCGCGTTCGTCTCCGGTGGCGGAGAATGCGGAACCGTTTGGCAGCAGGGAAGAATCCAGCAACAGAAGCTCGTCGGGCGTGAGAAAGCCTTCGGGCTTGACGACGGGGACGACAGTTTGATCGATGGCGGTGAGGCCGCGGTACCAGAAGCGCTCTTCATTGCAGAAGGCTTGTGGGAGCGCTTGGAGGTGCGTCATGGTGGTCATTTTTTCGATGCCGTCGACGAGCAGCGCGGTGCGGGTGCGCCGCAGGACAAAGACGAGCGCGGCGGGCGATGCGGGCAAACCGAAGTGCATCGCGCCATTGACGACGTAGAGCGAATGCTCTCCGCGCTGGACGATGTGGTGAACCTTGCGCAGACCGGCCTGGGCGATTTCTTTTGCTGCGCCCGCAAGCGTGTCCACGCTGCGAACTTCTTGAACGGAAGCGGAAGAAACGGCAAGAAGCTGGCCGCTGACGCGAAAGAGAATGATCTGCTCGGTGCGGACGGATTGCGGCTTGGCGGGAGCAGGGAGACGCATCATTTCACTCCCACCGGTGTGGCTTTGCAAATGCTGATGACGCGCTTCTCGATCGCGGCGTAGATGTCGTCGAGGGCGAGTACGTGCTCGACGTTGGCGGCTTTGATGGCTTCGGCAGGCATGCCGAAGATGACGGCAGTGGCTTCGTCTTGGGCGATCACCAGGCCGCCGGCAGACTGGATGGCTTTGGCGCCGGCTGCGCCGTCGTTGCCCATGCCGGTAAGCACGACGCCGATGGTCATCGCGCCGGCGTAGGCCGCGGCAGTTTCCATGGTGACGTCGATGCAGGGCAGGTATCCGTTGATGCGACCGGAGGTGGCGTCGAGCTGAATGCGGCCCGTGGGAGTGATGCGCAAATGCTGCGCGCCAGGGCAGATGAAGAGAGTGCCGGGCTGAACGGGCTCGTTGGGCTCCGCTTCCTTTACGCGGATGCTGGTGAACTCGGCGAGCTGTGCCGCGTACTGCGTGGTGAAGGATGCGGGCATGTGCTGCACGAGGAACACGGCAGCGGGGAAATCGCGCGTGAAGCCGGGCGCCAGGCGCATGACGGTGGCGGGTCCGCCGGTGGAGGCGCCCAGGACGACGATGGGGAAGCGCTGGTCGATTGGCGGAGGCTGCTGGGCGCGCGGCGCGGCTTTTGGCGGTGCAGCGGGCGCGACGCCGTCTTTGGTGCCCTGAACCGTGGATGCCAAGCGGGATGCGATGCGCACGACACGCACTTTGGCGGCCATGCGAACTTTGCGGAGAAGCTCTTCCTTGACGTTTTGCATGTCGAGGTCGATGCCGCTCGAGGGTTTGGCGACGAATTCGATGGCGCCGAGCTCGAGAGCTTTGAGGGTGCTTGCGGCGCCGTCGCGCGATTCCGAGCTGACGACCACGATGGGGCGGGGATTGGTGGTCATGATCTGAGCGGTGGCCTGCAAGCCGTCGACGTGGGGCATGTTGATGTCCATGGTGATGACGTCGGGCTTGAGAGACTCGGCCAAGGCGACGCATTCACGGCCATCTTTGGCTTGGCCAACAACTTGAAGCTGGTCGTCGGCGTTGATAATGGTCTCGAGGACCTTGCGCATGAAGGCCGAGTCGTCAACGATGAGTACGCGAAACTTCTTGTTGGCGCTGGTAGCCATTGCGCTTCTACGCGACCGGTACAGCGGGCCGCGTCGCCTCCGTTCCGATGAGTTGTTCGACCGCCGCGATCAATTGATCTTCCTGGACGGGTTTGGTCAAGAATGAAGCAGCGCCTTCTTTGATGGCGCGATCGCGATGCTTTGCGCCAGCGCGAGAAGTGACGACCATGACGGGAATGCGGCGCGTCGAGGGGCTCTGACGCAGCTGAACCATGAGTTCGTAGCCGGTCATGCGCGGCATTTCGAGGTCGGTGATGACGAGATGGCAGCCGTGCTGCGCGACAAGCTCGGCGGCTTCCAGGCCGTCGGCGGCGAGCTTCACGCGATAGCCGTTCTTTTCGAGCATGCGGCCGACGAATTTGCGGACGCTGATGGAGTCGTCAGCGACGACGATGACGCGTTCGTGCTCGATGCGGTCGATCGCGTCGGTGGGGATGGTGCCGCGGGCAACGGCTTCGGAGCCGGGGGCAAACACGCGAGCCGCGCTGGCGCTGGCCTGCAGGGTGCGGCGCTCGTGCGGGTCGGTGGCGACCATACGATTGAGATCGATGAGAAGAATCAAGCTGCCGTCGGGAGCGATGGTGGTTCCGGGAAAGAGCTTCACGCGGCGGAGATATTCGCCGAGATTCTTGATGACGATTTCATCTTTGCCGACAACTTCCTCGACGACGAGGCCGATCTGGCGATTTCCGGTGTTGGCGACAACCATGCGGAAATAGCCGTTGATGGGCTCGAGCGGAGGCAAGCCGAGATAGGCGTCGAGGCGCACGACCTCGGTGACGACGTCGCGGACTTTCGTCAGCAGTTTTCCGCCCACGTCTTCGATTTCGTCGGCTCGGAGGCGGCGGATTTCTTCGACAACACCAAGCGGGAGGGCGAAGTTGGAGCTGCCGCAGCGGACAAACAGCGCGGGGGAAATGATCAGGGTCAGAGGCACCTTGAGAGTGAACTTCGTGCCCTGGCCGCCGGTGCTCTGAATCTCGACTTCGCCGTTCAGGGCGTTGAGGTTGGCGCGGACGACGTCGAGACCTACGCCGCGGCCGGCCAGTTCGGTCTTGGCCGGGGCGGTGGAGAATCCGGGATGGAAGAGCATTTCGCGAAGATCGCGCTCGGTAAGGCGGTCGGCAGTATCGAGAGAAACGAGAGCGCGCTCGACGGCGCTCTGCTTCACGCGCTCGTAGTCGATGCCGCCACCATCGTCTTCCACTTCGATGTAGATGTGATTCCCGCGATGGTACGCACGCAGAGAAACCTTGCCGGCTTCGGGCTTTCCAGCGGACAAGCGAGCTTCGGAACGCTCGATGCCGTGAGCGACGGAGTTGCGAACCAAATGAACGAGAGGATCGGAAATCTGCTGAATGATATTGTTGTCGAGTTCGGTTTCATTACCCTCGAAGTCCAACACAACTTGTTTGCCAGCGGACTGCGCGGCATCCCTGACGGCGCGAGACAGGCGCGAATACAGGGTGCCGATGGGCACCATGCGCGCGGCCGTGAATTCATCCTGAAGGTGGTGCGCGAGTTTGGTGAATTCGTCGATGTCGCCTTCGACGCGGCCAATGTAGCCTTGGAGCTGTGTCAAGACCTCGTTGACGTCGGCGGAAATTTCCGCCATCGAGCGTGAGAGGATATTGAAATCATCGTAGCGGTCCATCTCGAGTTCGCTGAACTCATCGAAGAACGAGGTGTCGCCAGCCGCAGCGCTGGTGAGGCGGTGAGGAGTCGTCGCCGGATTCCAAGGTGCGGCAGTGCGTGAAGAGCTGATGCGGTTGAACTCGTACTTTTCCTGAAATTCGTTGACTTTGCCTTGCAGGCGTTCCTTGGAGAAGCTCAGCGTATCAACGAGCTTTTCGAGTTCGGCGACGCGCCCAACCATGCGGGTGCGGTTGATGACGAGCTCACCTACGGTATTCATCATGCGGTCCAGGCGTTCGAGCGCAATGCGCACGGACTTTATGGCCGCGGTCGGACCAGCGCCTTGCTTGTGAGTCCTGCGCGCGGAGGTTTCCGCCGGAGGTGCAATTCCAGTGCCGCTGGCGGCGTGAGCGTCGCCGCCGGCCGATGCTTGCTCCAGCGCTGCGTCCTCTTCCAGATCGAGGGGCGCAAATTCGGCGATGCGGCCGAGCAGGGAATCCACTCCCGCTCTCATGTCGGACTCATCGGCCCACTGCTTGTGCAAGGTCTTCTTGAGGACATCGACGGATTCGAGGCAGAGATCGACGACGGCGGGCGAGGGCTCGATTTCGCCATCGCGGAGTCGGCCGATCAAATCTTCGACACGATGGGCGATGGCGCCGAGGCGCTTGAGACCGACTTGAGCGGCGGAACCCTTGACCGTGTGGATCGCGCGGAAAAGGCGGTTGATCTCTTCAGGATTGTTATTGCCCTCGAGCGAGATTAAGCAGTCGCTGACGACTTGAAGGTGCTCCTCGGCTTCGGGCTGAAAGAATTCGAGGATTTCGTCGCCGACTTCATCGTCGGAGGGCAGGGCGTCGAAATACGAGCCTGTAAGAGCAGCCTGCGGGACTTCTTCGACTTCGACGTGCGACTGGGCCTGGGATCCGCGAGGGGGGTAGTTCAGCGGAGCAGGCTCGGCCGGGAACGCAAAGCGATAGCGCTCTTTGAAGGCCGCGATATCTTCCACGTTTTCCTGGCCGGTGTCGCTGATTTCGAGCAGGTCGGTTTCGAGCAGCGAGATACCGTCGGAGAGAAATTCGGTGAGCGGGCCGTGCAAATCGTCACCCAGCGTGGCGTTCAGCGAATACTGGAAGATGTGCGCGAGTTTGCCGGCGACTTCGGAAAAGCGCGGGAAGCCGTAGCTGGCCGAAGTGCCGCTCAAGGTGTGGGCGGCGATGTAGAGACGCTCGAGGTCTTCGCGGCGCGGCTCCACTTCCTGGAGGACGCTGACGTACTCGCGGAGATACTGGAGATGCTCCGAGGCCTCCTGGAGGAACAACTCGACGGCTTCGCGGTCGGGCATGCTCACGCGAGTCCCTCCATGACGAGCTCGGGCTTGGGAAGCTCTTCGGCGGTCGGTTTGCGGTACAGGATGCAGTCGTTCAACACGATGGCTTGGAATTTCACCGGCATCTTGGAAATCGATTCGGAATGACCGAGAAAGAGATATCCGCCGGGCTCCAGCGAGTCATAGAAACGCTGAACCAAAGCGCGGCGGCGCTCTTCCGAGAAATAGATCAGCACGTTCATACAAAAAATCAGGTCCATACGGCCGACATAGACGGCAGCGGCAAGATTCATTTGCGCGAAGGTGACCATTTTGCGGAGCCGCGGCTTAACCTGATAGCTTTCCTTGACCTTGGCGAAGTGCGCGGCAAGCTGCTTTTCGCCGACGCTCGCCAGACTGCGGCCGGTGTACACGCCACGCTCCGCGCGCTTCAGCGCGTTCCTGCTGACGTCGGTCGCCAAGATTTCGAGCTTCCAGGCGTCGGCGAAGGAAAGCGCGTCGGCGATGGTGATCGCGATCGAATAGGGCTCCTCGCCGGTGGAACAACCGGCGCTCCATACCCGCAGAGTTCGCGGATCCTTCCAAAACTTCTTGGCGTGCAATTCAGGCAGCACGCGCTTCTCGAAGGCCTCATAGACGCCGGGATAACGGAAGAACGACGTTTCCTGCGTCAAGAGGCGCTCGAGGAGAGCTTCGTACTCGATGTTGGTCTTGCGAACGGCGCGCAGGAGCTCGGTGCCACTGGCCAACTTCTGGGCGACCATGTGCTCCCGGACGCGCGTCGAGAAGAAGCGCTCGCGCGACTCATCGAAGCAAATACCCGTCCGCTCTTCGATCAACATGCGGATCTCGCTCAATTCATGCTCGGTCAAACGGGCCGCAGGTCCCTGGCGTTCGCTCATCGTGATCACGTTTCCGCTCCGATGGCGACCGCAAGGCGGTCAACGGCGGAGCAGGGAATCTGTGGTTAACGCGCTGCGCCTGCTGGGACGGGCCGCTCGGATTCCTCCGCAACGCCGCTTTGCTTGGCGGCACGGAATTGCGCCAGCGCTTCGTTGAGCTGGTCCGAGAGCTTGACGAGCTGGCTGACGGTTGCGACAGTGCCGCGGGTACCCTGCGAAGTCTGGCGCGTGATGCTGGAAATGATCTGCATGGCGTGTGCGACGCCTTCTGTGCCGCGCACCTGCTGTTTGGATGCCAGCGAAATTTCCTGGACGAGTTCGGCGGATTGGCGGACGACGCTAGAGATGGCGTCGAGAGCGCGGCCAGCTTGATCGGCGAGCGTTGCGCCGCCTTCGACTTCCTTGGTGCCTTCTTCCATGACGACGACCGCTTCGTTCGTCTCGGCTTGAATGGCTTTGATGAGGGCGGCGATGTCCTTGGTGGCGCTGCGGGAGTGCTCGGCGAGCTTGCGGACTTCGTCGGCGACGACGGCAAAACCGCGGCCTGCTTCGCCGACGCGGGCCGCTTCGATGGCAGCGTTCAACGCGAGGAGGTTGGTCTGTTCGGTGATGTCGTTGATGACGTTGATGATTTCCGAAATTTCCAAGGAGCGATCGCCGAGCGACTTGATCTTCTTCGCGGTGGCTTGCACAGAAGCGCGGATGCGTTGCATGCCTTCAAGAGTGTCGCGAACGGCGCGGTTACCCTGCTCGGCGGCGTCCAGTGCGCGGCGCGCGGCTTCGGCGCTGGCTTCGGCGTTGTTGGAGACTTGCTTCATGGAAACGGTAAGCTGTTCGACGGCGCTGGAAGTGTTGGTGATTTCCTGGTCCTGCTGGGTTGCGCCAGCTTGCATTTCGTCGGCGGCAACAAGAATGTTATTGGAGCAGGCGGTGACTTCCATGGCGGCCTTGCGGACGCGCTCGAGAACTTTGGTGAAGTTGTCGAGCATGTAGTTGATGGAGTCAGCGACGTTGCCGAGAGCATCGTTGGTCACTTTGCCGCGGAGGGAGAGATCGCCGCGAGCGACCTGGTTAATGACGGTGAGAAGCTCGGTGATGCTGCGCTGCAGATTCTCGTTGGCTTCCTGGTTGCTGGTGGCCTTGGAGACCTTGGCGACGGCGCGATTGAGGTTTTCGGCGATGTAGCCGAGCTCGTCGCTGGAATGAACTTCGGCCCGGGCCTTGCCATCGCCGGCAGCAAAGCGCTCGGAAAACTGAGCGAGTTCCTGCACGGGGGCGAGCAGCCCGCCGAACCGCCAGGCAAGAAGCATGGCGGTGAAGAGCGCGAGCACGCCGGCCAGGAGGACGGTGCCACCCGAGGGCGCGCCGAAGTCGAACAGCGACGCATCGCCCGCTTTCTTGCCGGCGCTGAAGCCGAGGCCGAGAACGACGAAGAGCATCAGACCGTTCGTCAGGACCAGCGTCCAAATTGTGGAACTCAATCGCGATTTCATGCTTCCTCCAAATTTTTCCCGCGCTGATCCCGCCGCGCAGCGGCAGGCCAGCGCAAACTCTCAGATGCTGGGTCCCGGAAATACTTCGAGCAACCTTCGTAAATCGATGACCAGAGCCAGGCGGTCGTCGTGCCGCAGCATGCCAATGCAGTGGGGCACGTTTTCCGGCGCCTGCTCGAGGAGATCGTCGGTAGTTACGGCGTAGGTGCCGATGACTTCATCGGCGGCGATGCCGACGCGGAGGTCATCGTGATGGCCCTCGCCAGGTAGTGAAGCGACGACGACGAATTTCGGCAAGAGTCCGTGGCGACGGCCTTCGGTCAAAGCGATGTCGATCAGCGGAACGATCACGCCGCGCAGGTTGAAAATGCCCAGAAGATAGGCAGGCGCGAGTGGCAGTTTGGTGAGCAGCGGCCAATCCAAGACTTCCTCGACGTCGAGCACTGGGAGGCAAAAGCGTTCGCGGCCGCTACGGAAAACACAGTACTGCGATTCCGCGGGGCTCTCTTCGAGCGGACCGAGGGCTTCGAGCAGATCGGCAGGGTCTGCGTTGGCGGCCAGCGGAGTCAGATGGAAATCTTCGATCATGTGTTCCTATACGAAGCGCCGAACCGCGCGCAGGAGTTCTTCTCTGGTGAATGGCTTGGTTACGTAGCCATCGGCGCCCTGCTGCTCGCCCCAATAGCGGTCGCTCGGAGTGTCTTTGGAGGTAACGAGAATGACCGGGATGGAGTTGAACTTGGCGTTGCTTTTCAGCTCCCGGCAAACTTGAAAACCATTTCGCTCCGGCATGACCACGTCGAGGAGAATGATGTTGGGGACCTCTCTCGCAATGGCTTCCTCGATGCACCTGGGATCGTTCAAACCGACAGGGTCATACCCTTCGGGTTCGAGCAGCCCTTGGATGAGGCGCACCTGCGATGGCGAGTCGTCGACGATCAAGACTTTTTTCAGCACGAGGGAGTTCTCCGAACAGTTCTCCACAGAGGGGAGGTGCACGTCAGCGGCCAGGTTGGGGCTGAGGTGGGGAAGGATGTCGGTTTGATATAAGGCATTGAATAGGAGTCACTTGCGGGAGGGGAAGGGAGGTCTAGTGGCGCTGGAAAGTGGAGTGCGAGGCGGCTTGCGTCTCAGCTTGAGATGCATTCTCAGCTTCCCGCATCTCGCTTGCCAGTGATGAGAATCGCTGCATGATTTCGTTGATGCGCAGGGCCATGCTGTGGATGGTCTTGATCTGCGCGATGGACTGTTGGGACAACTGGCCGGGCTCGAGCAGGAGCAACTCGGCGTTGCCGAGCATGGAGGTCAGGGCGTTGTTCACGCTGTGCTTCATGTCGATCATGTAGCGGCCCAGAGTGGCGTATTGTTCGTTGCGCGCGGCCTTGCTTTCGGCGAGGCGCGCGAGGCGCAAGGCTTCCGTACGGCGCAGCGATTCGCTGGCGACGAGCAAGAGCGTTTGCGTCCAATCTTCGCGCAAGGGAATGTGCACGAGCCGGGGATAGCGAGTGCGCAATTGCCCGAGCTCGCGGGAATCCGCGGGAGCGCAGAGAATCACGGCGCCGGCGGGATCGAGAGAGCCGAGAACCTCGGGGACTTTGGCGTCGCGCAGGGGGCCGACGACGACAAGGTCGTGGGCCGCTTCCTTGCGTTCCTTCCAGAGATCGCTGCCGAGCACGGTGATTCCCGGGGATTGGCGTTCGGCTTGCCAGCACGCCGTCAGCAGCCGGGCAAATTCTGTTTCATCCGTGAGGATCAGTACGTTGGAGTTTGGCAAAAGGGAACCGCTCCCAGTAATGTTTTCTCGGCCTTGTCAGAGGCCTGTGACTTCGCTACAGCTTTTCTGCTTCATCCAGCGCGGAAAGCAGCCGCTTCGTGCTGATGCCCAAATTGACTGCCGCTTCGGTGTCTTTGGCTTGTTTCGCAACGTCGACGCGTTCCTGCAAGCGGGAGACCTCAATGCGGGCAATGGAGAGCGCGCGATCGAGCGAAGTAGCGTTGCCCGTTTGCTTGGCGGACTCGGTTGCCGCGGTCACGAGAGCGCGCGCGACCACGGCGCGCCGCAAGTCCTCGGCGGATGGGCCGTCCTCGCTCACGAATGCGGTGACCTCCCAAGAAGACATCAGGACGCGCGCGCTGCCGATCCTGACGGTGGTCATCGAGCGGCCGCGAGTCGGCGGCGCGGCAATGAGCTGTTCCCAGATTTGTTCCAGGCAGGATTCGAAATCCAGAGCGGCGGGGGCCTCCGCTTTGCGGGCAGGCTCCTGTGACGAGTGGCTCAGAGGCGCGTCCTGGTCGTCGCGCTGGTGAGCTTCGGCCACGATTGGCGCGACACTCGCGCCAGACTTTGGCGCGAGGCGCTCCAGTGCGCGCTCGACGTCGGATCGCAGGGCCAGGAGCTTCTCGAAGGTTTCATTGACGGAACGTTCCGTATATTCCTGCTGAAAAGGCTGCTTCCATTCGTCAGCGAGTTGGCGAATTTTAGTCACGGACTCCGCGATGGAAAGGCCGAAGTGTTGGCAATCGATGATGCGCACGCCTGCGGAGTCAAGCTGTCCCAACCCGGCGCGAATGGCGATGAGATCGGCATGCATCAATTCGATCAGCGTACGGCGGAGGAGGAAGTTGAAGCGGATAAAGGCCAGGAGCGAAGGGCCTTCGTAGAACATTCTGCCGGCGGCTTCCTTCACCTTGCGGCCCTGCTCGATGAAGTTGGTCTTGAGCATGTCGCGAAGGCTGCGGAAGCCGCGGAGGGTGACGATCATTTTTTCGAGCGGCTCACACCAAGCGAGCGGTGCGGTGTTCACTTCTCCGAGCACGGGCTTCATGACCTGCGCGGCGTCTTCCAGGTCGATTTGCTTGTGATAGATTTTTGCCGGAGCGCAGAGCGCAAAATACTGCACCAGGAGGAAGTCAATTTTGTCGCGATCCATGTTGGTCTTGGAAGGCTTGCGGATGTGGCGTTGAATGAGGCCGCGGAGGCCGGCTTCGCTGGCGTTCAGGGTGGTCATCTGAAGCAGGTGGCGAAGCTGATACACCAGGACCTGCTGGTCCATGGCGTCAAGCCAGGTCTGGATCTTAGCGAAGAACTCCGGGTCAGGCTTTTCCGCCAGGCTGCGCTTGTCCTGAGAAAACGGGATTTCGATGGCGAGCTGTTTTGCCAAAGCGAGATAGATGGGAAAGAGCGAGCGCGTTTCGTCCCATTGCTCTTGCCGCGGGGCGGAGGGCCGCGCGGGGGAGGAGAGATTGAGCGTCGTAATCGTTTTGTTCACGGCTGTGTCACCCACTCGCACGGGCCATGTGCAAACCTGACGGCCACCGCTTTACGTCCTTCGTGATATTGCACGGCGATGACGGTAGCGTCCGCCACGCGCCCTTTGTGACTGCGCTCGAGCCGCACACGGTCATCGAACTCCAGCGGCAACGTGGAAAGGAAGATGGCGAAGTTAGCCGCTGCAAACTCCAAGACGGTAGCCTCGCGCAGCTTCGTGCTTCCTCCACGAAGAGCGGTTACCTGTACGGGGACGCGAACAGCGACGGCTTGCGGAAAGAATCGTGCCAATTGCTCCGCACAGCCCAGTTCGCGCTCCGGAAGTGCCACCCCACTTGACCGTTTCACGTCGCCTCTCGATTTGACGGCGCACAAAACCTGACTGCCAATCGGGGCAATACACAGATAGCGCACCGAAAAAGACAGAGTCCCGGGGGAAAGGAAGCACGTGTGACGCCAAAGCGCAGGGGGCGCGTACCAAGGTGAAATTGGTGAAACGGCGAGGCTTAAGGGTTTCCCTGTGGATGGAAGTGGCTCACGCGTCTCACGGTGACACGTGGGCGTCTCACCCTTCGACGAGTAGTGGTGCTAAGAAGAGGGTCGGATTTGAGACGTTTGCGGCTCAGTGAGAGGCGGTTTGCGTCTTAACTTCGTCCCGGACTGACTCGGATTTCATTGGGATGTTGTAGCGTTTGAGTTTGCGGTACAGCGTTGCGCGGCTGATGCCCAGCATTTTGCCGGCGAGCGCCTTGTCACCATTGGCCTGCTCGAAGACCCGCAGGATGGTCATGCGCTCCATTTCGGCGAGGGCGGTGGTCGAAAGTGAGGCGGTGTCCTCGGGGGATGTCGGGAGCGGAGAGGTCTGATCGGTGCGAATTGCGGGAGGGAGATCGCCGACGTCGATGATGCGGCGGTCCCCGAGAGTAACGGCCCGGGCGACGCAGTTCTCCAGCTCGCGGATGTTGCCGGGCCAGTCGTATTGCAAAAGGCTCTTCATCGCCGCGGGTGTTACCTGCAAGTTCTCGCCGCGAGCGTAGCGGTCGAGGAAGTGGTGGACGAGCATGGGAATGTCGGAACGGCGGTCGCGAAGAGCGGGGAGATGGACTGTGACGACGTTGAGGCGAAAATAGAGGTCCTTGCGGAAGGTGCCGCCGCGGTAGGCGGCTTCGAGGTCGCGGTTGGTGGCGGCAATGACGCGGACATCGACGTTGACCTTGTCATTGCTGCCGACGGGGCGAACTTCTTTTTCCTGGAGGACGCGCAGGAGCTTGGCCTGCATTTCCAGCGGCAGCTCGCCAATTTCGTCGAGGAAAATGGTTCCGCCGTTGGCGGACTGAAACAGCCCGGCCTTGGAGCGGGACGCACCGGTGAACGCGCCCTTTTCATAGCCGAAGAGCTCGCTCTCTATGAGCGTGGGGACCAGCGATCCGCAATCGACGGCGACGAAGGGCGTCTGCGCCATCGATCCACGGAAGTGAATCGCGCGGGCCGCCAGTTCCTTGCCGGTGCCGCTCTCCCCGGAGATGAGCACGGGAGTGCGGGTGTCTTTTAGACGGGAGATCATGCGCAAGACATCTTGAATGTTCGCCGATGTGCCGATGATGCCGTCAAGGTTCTCTTCAGTGCTGACGCGTTCGCGCAAGAATTCGTTTTCGGTAACGAGGCGGATCTTCTCCGCCATACGCTGAAGCAGCAGGCGCATCTTCTCGACGCGGAAGGGCTTCTCGATGTAGTCGTAGGCCCCGAGTTTCATGGCGTCGACGGCGGATTCGATGGAGCCGTGCCCGGTCATGATGGCGACCTCGGTGCGGGGCAGCAGCGCCTTGATTTGCTTCAAGAGTTCCACACCGGATTGGGTGGGGAGCTTGAGATCGGTCAGGACGAGATCCGGAGCTTCGGCCTCGAGCCGCGTAACGGCGGCCTCGGCGCTCTCGGCCTCGGCACACGCGAAGCCCAGAGAAGTTCCGATGGTCATGCACAGGCGGCGGATGCTTTGTTCGTCATCCACCACCAGTAAACGGATTTTTAGGTCAGCGTTCATGGTTTCCCGAAAGTTTTCTCGACGACGGTCAGTAGTTGATGCACTCGGAACGGCTTTTCGATGCACGGCGTGCCGCTCTGCGCCAGTAGGGCTTGGGTATCGCTGTTGGCGGTGTCTCCGCTGATGAGGATAATGCGCGCGCAGAGTTCGGGCCGATTGCGCTGAATCCAGGCGTGAACTTCAGCGCCGTTGACCGATCCCGGCATCCGAATATCGGAGATCACTCCAGAATATTGTCCATCCGTGAGCCGCTCGAGCCCTTCGGCGCCGGAAGCGGCGTTGACGACGGCGTATCCGCGCCGCTCCAGCGCGGCGCGGAGAAAAGCGGTGACCGACGGCTCGTCCTCGATGAGGAGGATGGGTGACCCAACGTGAACTCGAGATTGCAGGCTCATCGACCCGCTTCCTTTGCGATCGTCGCCGCGGCCGCTTCGTTGGCGATGGGAATTCGCACCATGAATGTACACCCCCGGCCATCCTCGTTGTTACCGCACAGAATCTCGCCGCCGTGCGCGCGCACAATCCCGTAGCAAATACTGAGGCCGAGCCCGGTTCCTTTGGCGGCCTGCTTGGTGGTGTAGAAGGGGTCAAAGATGCGCTCCGGATCAGAGACTCCGGTGCCGTTGTCGGTGATGGCGACCTCAATCAAGTCGCCGCGGCGCTGCGTGCGGATGGAGATGCGGCCGCGCTGCCCGGCTTCCTGGACGGCGTCGTAGGCGTTGTTAAGGATGTTGAGGAAGACCTGCTGCAACTGCTGGGCATCGCCGACGGCGGGCGCCAGGTTTTCGTCGAAATCTTCGGATACTTCCACGCCGTGGCTGGCGAAATCGTAGCTGCGGAGTTTTATGGTCTGCCGGAGCACGGCATTGACGTGGACGAGCTCGCGTTGCACAGGGCGCTGGCGTGCGAAGCTCAGGAGGTCCTGGACGATGTCTTTGGTGCGCTGGGTCTCATGCAGGATGATCTGCAAGTCTTCGCGAGCCGCCGCAGGTATCGCGGGATTCTCCAGCAATAGATCGGTGAAACCCAGAATGGCGGCGAGCGGGTTGTTGACCTCGTGGGCCACGCCGGACACCAGGCGGCCGATGGAGGCCATTTTTTCGGAATGGGCGAGCTTGGCTTGGAGGAGGGTTGCGTCGGTGATGTCGGTCATGACGACGACGACGCTGTTAACGATGTTCTGCTCGTCCCGCATGGGGCTGAGGCTGATGGAAAAATGACCCATGGAGCCATCGCTGCGGCGGACGCGGGGCTCGAGGTTTTCGACTTGATGTCCGTGGGCGGTGGTTTCGAGGGCGGCTTCGAAGTTCTCACGATGCGAGGCTTCGACCCAGTCCACGAGGCGATGGCCAATGAGCTCGTCTTCGCGATAGCCGGATTCAAAGCAGCGGCGGTTGGCATAGCTAATCAGCCCGGCGGTATCGAGTACCAGAATCATGCTTTGGGTGGTGTTCAGAATCTTCTGGTTGAAATCGCGCTCGCGTTGCAATTGGGATTGAAACGTCTTCTGTTCGGTCACGTCCAGCATCAGGCCGCGAATCTGCGCGATCTTTCCGGCGGCATCCCGCACAGCGGTGATGTTCTGCAAGGTATGCAGGAGAGTGCCGTCTTTGCGGCGCAGGGTCTCCTCGTAGTTGCGGAGAACGCCGCGCTCGGCCAGAGCGCGCAAGAAACGGTCTCTGGCGGCTGGTACGGGATACAAGTGGGTACCTACGTCGGCACGGAGGAGTTCTTCCCGCGAGCTGTAGCCGAGCATTCGTACCATGGCGTCATTGACATCGAGAAAGCGGCCGTCGGGAGTGGCAAAGAACAGGCCCTCTTGGATGCTGTCGAAGAGCTCGCGGTAGCGGCGCTCCGCTTCGCGGCGATCGGTCATGTCCTTCAGAACGTGGATGGTACGAGTGTCATCGTCGGACAGCCCGGGTGCTCTGGAGGTGGAGACTAGGAAGATGCGTTCCGGAGAGGCGACGACGTATTCTTCACGCGCCTGTTGGGTGTCACGGCAGAATGGACAGGGCAACTCGCTGCCTGTTTCCGCGATTTGGCGGAGGCTGCTCATGGCTTCGCCCACCAGCGCGGCCGGCGGAACGCCCAGATGCGAGGCTAAAGAGCGGTTTGTGCGGACGATCCTCCAGCTGCGGTCGTGGACCACAATGTAGTCGCTGATCGCGTCAATGTCCTCGACCCACTGGCGTTTGGAGCGCTCCAGTTGTGAAAAGCGGCGGAAATTCTCAAGGGAGAGAGCAGCGTGACTCGCCAAGGCATGAAGGAGACGCCGCTCGACTTCGTTCAGGGTCTTGCGGACGCGAAGCAGGCAGAGAGAGCCCAAAGTTTCCTGGTCACTCGCGGTAATCGGCACAAGGACGACCACCGCGGCGGCGGCGTCCGGAAGGCGGGACAGCGCCGGTTCCGTCAAAAGCGGGAGGACTTCAATCTCGTGCCGATTTTCCCGGGCCCAACGAATGATGGCACTTTGCTGAGGGGCCTCGAGCTGAATTTCGCCTCCAGCGGTTTGGTAAAGATCGGTCTCTCGGCCCCGAAAGACGGTAACGCCGCCCCACTTGGCTTCCAGCATGCGAGCGGCGCGCTTTGCAAAGCGTTCCAGGAATTCGGGAAGCTGACGGGATTCGGCGGCGTCAACCGCGAGTTCCATCAACTCGTCGGCTTGGCCTTGCGGACGCGCGAACGCCTGAGTTCCGCGGGAGCGGGGGAAAGAGTTAGAGGACTTAGGCGTCGGTCTAGGCATGTTTGATCGAGGCGCTTTGCCCGCGTCTCAATTTGACGACTTCCACGCATAACTACGCTACCTAGGCATCTCAATGTGAGTCAATCCCGAAGGTCGGCGTGGTGTTGTATCGTCTACCCGCGTCGGGGAGGGTCGTGCCGGAGCGTCTCAGCGTGAGACCTCGGGAGTAGAAAACCGCAGCCACTGAGACACTGAACGAGGCGCGGAGCGATACCACGAGGATCTTATGGAAGCACTAAGTTCACTGTTGCGTTGAGGTTGTGGGGCAATCTCAAGCGAACCGAAGTCACCCTCTGGAGTTTCCCAGGCTGGCCCTCGACGTGCCTTTCCAAGCAGGGGTTGTCCCATTCAGAGGAGGATGGTGTCGATGCGATCCAGGTGGACACGGATAGTACTGGCTAGCGCGGGGGCTACGCTCTTGCTGGGGGCGTCCGGATTCGCGCAATCCGGATCAACGGACGAGGGTAAGCGCAAGGTCAAGTCGAGGGTGACGCCTATCTACCCGGAACTCGCGAAGCGCATGAACGTAACCGGGAAGGTCAAGATTGAAGTGATCATAGCGCCAGACGGGCACGTTAAGAGTACGCGCGCGATCGGCGGTCATCCCCTGTTGGTGCAGGCGTGCCAGGATGCCGTAAAGGAATGGAAATTCATGGCTGCGCCGGAAGAATCCACGCAGGTGGTCGAATTCGACTTCACCGGCTCGGGTGGTGGCGACTAGGACGACAAGGGAAAACGCCAGGTTCCGGCCGGACCTGCCAGACGCAGGGCATGGCCATAGTGGGGAGGATTTTCGCACATGACGATCGGCAATAAGTTGTACGTCGGCTTTGGATCGATTCTGGCCATTCTGGTGATTTTGTTCGTGGTGAACATATTCGCCGGATTAAAGGAGCGGTCTGCCCGTGCAGACGCCACCACGGCTTTGGAAAGCGTGCGAACGATTGAGGCGGTTCGCTACCAGATCATGCTCAATCGAAACAACCTCAACAACTTTCTGCTGAGCGGCGATCCTCGCGACGAAGAAAAGGTGAACCGCGGGCTCGTCGATATCAACGAACTGACCAAGCGCGGTGAGTCGCAAGCAGGCAGCGATATTCTTCGGACAGCGCTCATTCAGGTGGAAAGCACCGAAGCTAGCTGGGGCGACAATTTCGCGAAACCCCTCCTGGCCAAGCGGCATCAAGTGGATTCCGGAGACGCTACCGTTTCCGATCTGCAAATCTTCTATCTACAGAAGGATCCTGCTTCGTGGCTGACGAAGTCATCGTCCGTGCTGGATCAGACGAACACGCAGATCACCAAGGCTCTGGATGAGACTTCGACGTCGGCGCAGCGGGCCAGCACCTTTAGCACAGGCTTTACGACGGGGGGAACGCTGCTTGCCCTGCTACTCGGTTTGTGCGTGGCGTTCTACACCGCTAAGTCCATTACGGAGCCACTCACGCACCTCATTACGGTGGCCCGGGAAATCGGCGATTCCGGGGATTTGGATCAAAACATTGATATTCATCGCAACGACGAAATTGGAGCGCTGGCTACGACGTTCAACAATATGGTCGCGTATCTGAAGGAAATGGCAGGCGTTTCGATGGCCGTCGCGGAAGGCGACCTGGCTGTGGAGGTCGTGCCGCGGTCGAAGCGCGACACTCTGGGCAATGCTTTCTTGCGGATGTCTCATGGTCTGCAGGACCTTGTGCGCACAACCCGGGATTCCGCGGGGCAGGTATCGGCGGGATCGAACCAAGTGGCCGGAGCTGCCGACGAATCGGCCAAGGTGAGCGTGCAGGCCTCTTCCGCGATCGAAGAAGTGACCAGCACGATGCACGAGATGAGCATCAACGTGCAAAACGTAGTGAAGAACACACAAGTGCAGGCGTCCAGTGTGGCGGAGACGTCGGCGTCGATCGACCAGATGGTCACTTCGATTCAGCGGGTGGCCGACACCGCTAAGGTGTTACTGGACATCGCCAACCGCTCGCGCGAAGAAGTCGGCACGGGCATCGCGACCATGGAAAAGGCGACCGACGGCCTGAATCGCACCAACCATGCGATTCAGTCTTCGGCAGAGATCATCAATGTTCTAGGTCATCGCGCCGACGACATCGGCAAAATCATCGAAGTGATCGACGACCTGGCGGAGCAAACCAACCTGCTGGCATTGAACGCGGCGATCGAAGCCGCTCGAGCGGGCGAGCACGGACTGGGATTTGCCGTTGTCGCCGACGAGGTTCGGAAACTCGCCGAGAAGTCCACGCAATCGACTAAGGAAATCGCAGATTTGATCCAAAGCATCCAGCGCGAGGCGCGCCAAGCGGTGGAGAACATGGAGCGCAGCACGCGAATCGTGGAGGAGGGGTTGAGCCTGGGCAACGACCTGGGGTCCGCGCTGCACAAGATTTCCAACGTGGTCACCGAAGTGTACAAGTTCTCGCAGGAAATCGGCGCGGCCACCAGCGAGCAGTCTGTCGGTTCGTCGCAAATCGCGAAGGCCACCGGCCGCCTCACCGAAATTACACAGGAGATCAACTCCGCCGTGGAGGAGCAGGCGTCGGGCGCTCAGGCGGTGGTACGAGCCATGGACAAGATGCGCGAGCTGGTACAACAGTCGGCATCCAGCTCGACGGAATTGTCCGCGGCGGCCGAACAGATGCTGAAGCTCTCACGCAATCTGTTGGACAGCATGGATCGGTTCGTGCTCGACAGCTCTTCGCAAGCTCGTACGCGGCGCGAACAGCCAGGCCCGAGGCGCCGGCCGAACTCGCACGGAGAAAAAGAGATGGAGTACGCCGAACTCGCACGTTCCTAAGGCGGCGGAGACTCATCGATGGAAAAAGACCTCCAGGTCGTCGGCTTTCGCATCGGCAACGAGACGTTCGGCGTGCGGATTGCATCGGTGCGCGAGATCGTTCGTGTGCCGGAGATCACGTCCGTCCCCAGTGCGCCGGAAACGGTGGAAGGGGTGATCAACTTGCGCGGGAAGATCATTCCGGTGATGGACTTGCGCAAACGGTTTGGTCACGTGGACATCCAGCCGGACAAGAAGAATCGGATTTTGGTGGTGGAGTTGGACAACAAACTGGTGGGACTGATTGTCAACGCCGCCTCAGAAGTGTTGAAGATTCCACCGTCGGAGATCGAAGCGCCTGGATCGGTTTTTGCGGAAGGCGAGTCCAGCTACGTCACCGGAGTGGGGAAGCTTAAAGGCCGCCTAATCATTTTACTGGACGTTAGCAAACTCTTGCACCAGCAGGACGTTAAACGACTCGAGGAGGCCGCGGAAACCGTTGGTACCGTGAAGTAGCTCGCGACCCGGCTCTGCCGGAACCGCAGGCACACTGGCGGACTGCCGCACGCGTCCACAATGGGAACGATAACCGCGCAGATTCAGCTTACCGATGCAGAGCTCAAGCTCTTGCAAACGCTCGTCTATCAGGAATGCGGAATGTTCTTTGACGAGCGCCGCTCGCACTTTTTGAAGGATCGTCTGTTGCGGCGGCTCAAGGCTTGTCAGATCGATTCCTTTTACAACTACTATCGCTTGCTCACCAGCCGCGAAGGAAAGAACGAGCTGGCGCTGTTGCTCGAGAATCTGACCGTCAATGAAACGAGCTTCTTCCGCAACCGTCCGCAGCTGGATCTCTTGCAAAAGAGCGTGCTGGAAGAAATCCTGCGAAAGAAGCAAGAGCGCCGCGACTGGACGCTTCGCATATGGAGCGCAGGTTGTTCGTCGGGGCAGGAGGCTTTCTCGGTTGCAATCCTGATTTGCGACGCGCTGGCCTATTACTATCTGCGGAATCCGCTGCCGTTCGAGATGCCTTCGCCGAAGCCGCTCATTCCGCCGCCCTGGAAACTGGAAATTGTAGCGTCGGACATCAGCTATGCGAGCCTTCGTGCAGGGCAAGAGGGGGTCTACACCGAGCAGCAAATGGAGCCGGTCGACTATACCTGCCGGCTGCGCTATTTCGAGAAAGTCGGCGCGAAGTACGCGGTCAAGTCGCAGCTCAAAGATCTGGTTCAGTTCGACTTCCACAACCTCAAGACGGAATTCCTGCCCCGGCGCAACGACATCATTCTCTGCCGCAACGTGATGATTTATTTCGACGAAGCCGAGCAGAAGCGGCTCATCGAGAAATTCTGGCATTGTCTAAATCCCGGCGGGTATCTCTTCGTGGGGCACGCAGAAAGCCTCTTTGGTCTGACGCAGAAATTTCGCATGGTGCACGAGAACAACGGCACCGCCTATCAGCGCATCGAGGCAACTTCATGAGCCAACCGCCGGAGGATCGCAGCCTGGAGCTTCGCGCGCTTTTCTTCGAAAGCGCGAATGAGCTGTTGCAATCGCTAAACGAAGCGGGCCTGGAGCTGGAGTCGCGTCCCGCGGACGACGAGGTGATCCGGCGCGTGCGCCGGGCGGTCCACACGCTCAAAGGTGATTCGGCGGCGTGTGGGTTCTACAAACTAAGCGAACTGGCCCACGAGCTGGAAGACGTGTTGTCGCCGCAAGTCGCGCAAGGCCGGGGTCCGAAGCTGGCTGAGGTGGTTCTCGAGGCGGCGGATACTTTCGAGGCTATGCTGGCAGCCTATCAGCGCGGCATTGAACCTCCTTCGGCCGATCCGTTGCGAACCGTCATTCGGGCGCTGCTGTCGGCTCCGGTGGCGAAAGAAAACTTGCAGGCAGGGGTGGAGCTGTCAGCGCGGTTTGGCTGGACCGAATACGAGCAATTGATGATTGCGGAAGCGATTCATCGCGGCGAAATTGTATACAACATGGCGCTGCGCATCGATCCCAAGAGCGTCATGCGCGCGGCAGCGTTTCAGCTCGTGCGCAACGTGTTGCATGGTTGCGGCACCGTAATCGCCCTCCGCCCAGAGGACAATTCCGCTGCCGCGACCGTCGAAATCGTAGAGGCCGCGCTCGCTAGCCGTCAGCCGCAAGATCGGATCGCGCAACGCTGCCGTGTTCCTTCCATCGTGTCGGATTTGCGGATGGAGCGGGCTGCGGCGCTGGAAACGCCCGAGCACGAATTGCTGGGAGAGATTCTGAAGGCGCAGGCCGCTGACGTTACGGCAAAGAGCGGCGATAACAGTGGAAATGGCGAGGCGTCGAAAGCCCCCGCCGCAGGTTCTGCCGCCGCCGCGGTGGCGGAAAGCACGCTTCGCGTCGATGCCGCGCGCATCGATGCCATCATGAACCTCGTCGGCGAATTGATTATCGGGAAGTCCATGCTGAACCGGACGCTGACGGAATTCGATCAACGCCATGCGCGAGATCCTGTTCGCAGCAAGCTTTCTGACGCCCTGGCATTTCAGTCACGAGTGCTGGAAGAACTGCACAAGTGCGTATTGAAGATTCGGATGGTCCCGGTCGAGCAGTTGTTCCGCAGGTTTCCCCGGCTGGTGCGTGACGTCGCGAAGCAGTGTGGCAAGGACGTTGCGCTAGAGGTTTCGGGCCAGAATACCGATCTCGACAAGGGAATCCTTGACGCGCTCGCCGAACCATTGATGCATCTGGTGCGGAATGCGGTCGATCATGGCGTAGAGCACGCTGAGGAGCGCATCGCAGCGGGCAAGCCGGCGCGCGGCACCCTCTACCTCAACGCTTACCATCAAGGGACTCAGGTGGTGATCGAGGTGCGCGACGACGGGCGAGGTATCGATCTTAAGCAAATCAGATCTCACGCGGTGGAAAAGGGCATTCTCAAGGCGGAGGAAGCGCAGCGCCTTTCCGATTCCGATGCGTTGAATCTGGTTTTTGAGCCCGGCTTCAGCACCGCCTCCGAGGTAACCGAAGTGTCGGGACGCGGCGTCGGTATGGACGTGGTCCGCACGGTGCTGGACCGTTTGAAGGGCACAGTGCACATTTCCTCGGGCAAAGGGCGCGGCACCACCATTCAGTTGCGCGTGCCACTTACGCTCGCGAGCATTCAGACTTTGCTCTTCCGAGTAGGGGGGCGCCTGTTTGCTGTGCCGATCTCGTCCGTCGTGGAGATCACCCGCATCAACGACAGTGAGATTCATCGCGTCGATCGCCGCGAGGTTCTTCGCTTGCGCGAGCAGGTCCTCACGCTCGTGCGCCTGAATAGCCTGAGTCAAATTCATGCGGTGGACACGCAGCCCGAGAACAAAAAGAAAAGAACCTTCGTCATCGTCATCGGCGCCGCGGAAAAACGCTTCGGTTTGATCGTCGACAATCTCGTGGGCGAAGAGGAATTGGTCATCAAGGCGCTGCCTTCGGAAATTATCTCGAGTGACTTGGTCAGCGGCGCTTCCATCCTTGGCGACGGCACGGTGGTGCTCATTTTGAACGTGCCCGCTGTACTCGCCAGGCTTTCCCGTGCAACTCCACTGGGAGCGATCGCATGAGCGAACCTATCCGCGTACTCGTCGTCGATGATTCCGCGCTCATGCGGAAGCTGATCCCCGCCATTCTGGCGCGCGATCCTTCCATCGAAGTAGTCGGAACGGCGATGGACGGCGCCTTCGCATTAAAGAAGATCGAGGAGCTGCGGCCCGACGTCGTGACGCTCGATCTGGAAATGCCTCGCATGGACGGTATGGAGACGCTGCGGCTGATCATGCGGCGGGCGCCTTTGCCGGTCATCCTGTTCAGCACGCACTCCAAGGAAGGCGCTTACTCGACTCTGAAGGCGTTGGCGCTCGGGGCGGTGGACTTCATCGCGAAGCCGACGGACGCTGCGGGTGGCCATCTCGAAACGATCGCGGACCAACTGATCGACAAAATCAAAGTGGCGAAGCGCGCCGTGGGCCGCAAGCTGCCGCCTGCGGTGGTTGCCATCGATCCGCCGGATCTGAAGAAAGGAACGCGGAGTTCGCTGCCTCCCAATCGCATCATCGCGATCGGAATCTCGACCGGCGGCCCGAACGCGTTGCAATTCGTCCTTTCGCAAATTCCAGGGGATTATCCGGCGAGCATCCTCGTGGTGCAGCATATGCCCGAGGGTTTTACGGAGATGTTTGCGCGGCGGCTGGATGAGTGCTGCGCGCTGGACGTGCACGAAGCAAAGTCGGGTGACCTTTTGGTGGCCGGGCGCGTGCTGATTTGTCCTGGTAACCGTCACATGATGGTGAGGCGTATGCCGCGCGGCGACATGGCAGTTCTGTCGGACGGGCCGCCGATAAACGGCCATCGCCCCTCCGTGGACATCCTGTTCCATTCGGTCGCGCAGGAATTTGGACTTACGGCCGTGGGCGTGCTCATGACCGGCATGGGCGAAGATGGCGCCGAAGGCCTGGGAGCGATCAAGTCGGCCGGTGGGATGACCATCGCGCAGAGCGAAGATACTTGCGTGGTGAGCGGAATGCCGCGCGCCGCGATTCTAAAAGGTTATGCCAACAAAATTGTGCCGCTCGATAGTTTGGGCTCTTTTCTGGTGAATCAGTATGCAGGAGGAGAGCGCGGCGTTTCGGAGAAATCGGACAGGATCGAGAAAAATGACCGGCAAGAAAAGATCGACAAGACTGAGAAAAACGAAAGGACACCCGTTTCTTCCCAGCGCACATAACACCGTGCGGTGGGGGAAGGAGAAGGCCATGCAACAATTCGCCCCTCTGTTTCGCAAAGACAACCAATCCGTCCGCTACTTAGTAGTGGATGATTCCGTATTCGCCCGCAAGAATCTCATCAAGATGATCGAGATGTTCGGCGGGGAAGTGGCCGGTGAAGCCGGCGACGGCCTCACGGCCATCGCGGAGTTCAACCGCACCAAGCCGGACATCGTGCTCATGGATATCACCATGCCGCAGATGGAAGGGATCGAGGCCGTCGAGCGCATCGTCCGCCAGCACGGAGACGCGCGCATCGTGATGGTGAGCTCGGTCGGCTACCAGGAGAATATCCTGGCGGCGCTGCAGAAAGGCGCAAAGCATTTCGTGCAGAAGCCCGTCAAGGCTGAAGTGTTGTACGAGATCCTGCGTTACGTTCTCAGCGACGATCCTAACGCCACCGGCGCCCCGGTCGCGTTGGCAGGAGAACACCGCGCATGAGAATGGAACTCATTCAACCGTTTATCAACGCCGCCGACGCGGTTTTTGCCGAGTCGCTGCAGGCACCCACGAAGATCGTCGATTTGTCCATGGATGAAGAAATCTACCGGCGCAAGGGCGTCGCCGCGCTCATCCTCATCAAGGGCGACATCGAAGGGCGGGTGATTCTCGACTTGGCGCCTGAAGTGGCCCTCAAGATTGCGGGCCATCTCGCCGGGGGTGGCGTCCAAGAGAGCGAGCAGCTCGCTCGCGAGACGGTATGTGAGCTGGCAAACATGGTCATCGGAAACTCGGTCACGTTGCTCAACGACCAGGGCTTTCGCTTCAAGGTATTCCCGCCGGAAATTCATGTGAATGACCAGGGCCTGGCCGGTAGCGCGGACACCGAAGCCATGGTGATGTGCATTGAAACGCCTTGCGGCGAGGTCTACCTCAACATCGCGATGCACTATCTGCATCGCCGGCGCCGCGAACGGGACTCCGCGGCAGTTCTCGACTAACCTGGATTTGTCACGGGCGAGTCGTGTTCGTTCTCACGGTTCCAATCGTTTCGCTTTTCGCTTGACCCGGGGTAATGCTTGCGGTATAGTACTTCCGAGTAAAAGCACGGCACGCACTTCCAATCTCCGACCTAACTCCCTTTAGAATCAACACTTGCAAAAGTGTATCAAAACAAACGTCTTTAACTCCTTTAGAATGAACACTTATGAAAAACATAGGGGAGGGGGATAACGATTTCGTTACCGCCTGGCCTCACAGGGCGTGGAGAAAGTCCTGTGGCACAGCCGTTTCTAGGCTAGCTGTGCGCCGCCGCTAAGTGCCGTAAATTCAATGATCAAGCCCCTGGGTCCCCCGGGGGCCTTATGTACGCCGCGCCATGCCGGAACAGTCCGGCAGCGGGAATCGCCTGGGAAAAGACGATGCGGATGGGGACAAAGATTGCGGCGCTCCCTGGGGTAAAAGGGACGGCCACTTCCAGGCGCGTGCCCGGCGGATACTGATTGCGGCTGCGAAAACTGATTCCACCTTTGGACAGATCCTCGCAAACCGCGACTTCCTCCTGAAAACCGCGACGCCGGATGCAGGCAAGAACGCGAGCCTTTACGCGGGTTCGGTTACGCCGCGGAACGACGCGGTCCTCCGCCGGCGGCACGGCTGCAGGCGCGTCTTGCGGGACTTCGGGTTGCGCCTCGATCCAGATGGATGGAGAGTCGCAATGCGAGCAGACGCGAGCCACGCACTTGCGCACCTCAAAGGATTTCAACTCAGGCTCGTTCAGGTAAACCACCTCGCGGCGCTGGCAAAAGCTGCATTCCATGAGCAGCCGTGCGAGCGCCTCCTGACCTTGCTGCGGGGAGGGGAAGTCGATATCCCAGAAATCAGCGCGTGGCTCGACCATGGCGATGGCGTAGAGAAAGCCTTCAGGCTCATGATCGATTTCAGCCACGATGCGGGCTCGCGCGATTTTCCAGGTGTCGCCTTCGCGCTGCCGGCGAATGGTCAGTTCCTGGCCGGAAAAGAGCTTTTCCGTCAGGCGCAACACGCCCCCATTGCGGCTCACCAGGAGGGTTTCTGCGGGTTGCCTCACCTCGACGCCTCCGTTGGTGAACCAGGATGCCTCGACGGGCATGCGAAAGCTGATGCGGTCACTCTGCCGAAGTCCTTCGGGACGCATGGAACTCATTTCGCTTGAGGGCTAGCTACAAATGGAGCGTAGCACGGCGTCACGCAGGCCGCGCGAGCAGCGGGCTGCCGTCTTGTCGTTCCCACTAATAACAGGATGTATCTCGATGATGACGGCTTTCGTACTGTTGCTCTTTTGGCTCTGCCCGTTGTAGAAATCGGTTCTCTCAGGCGATTTTCCGTCACACTTAGGGTACGGGGTCCGTCTGTTCCGCTCTCTTCCATACGTGTGACCCCGCGTCGCGACGACTTTGAGCAACGTGATATCTATGGACGACCGCATCACCAAGGGCCAGTCAAACAAGACTGGGGTCCGCGACCGCCGCTATGCCATTCGATATCCCTTCGCTGCAGATGTCGAGCTGATCGACATGGAATCGGGCGTTCGCGTCGAGGGAGTTACCTCCGATCTGTCCTTAGGAGGCTGCTTTGTATGCACCAGCAAGCCGCTGCAGATCGGTACGCGCATGCGTATCACATTGTCGCGCAAGGGGCAGACCGTCGAAGCGCTGGCTGTAGTGCGAATTCTCAAGCCGCGCATAGGCATGGGAGTCGAATTTATCGACGTGGATGCCCCCTATCACGAAGTTCTTTCCCGCTGGATTGACCAGGTGCGCCAAAGCCGCTAGAGGTTCCCCGCATTGCGGTCCTCTCGATACCGTTCTCCGCGGGCGAGCGCTATCATCAGGTTTATGTCTGCGTCCTCTCATTCCCCCGAATTCGATGCCACCTTGCTCTCCGTTTGGCGACAAACCCTTGTAGACGGGGTGAGGAACGTGACCCTGGACGGCAAGACCTATCCTGTTCGTAGGACCCCAAAACGCGGGCTAGCTCAAGTGGACTTCGAGGTTACGGGCGAGCGAATGCGCGGCTTGGAGCAAAATCCGCAAACGGCGTCGCGGTGGGCGCAAATGGCGCGGAAAGGTGCGAAGGTCATGCAATTCCTGTCGGCGAGCCGCTATGTGGCTGTGGTGGCGGATGGGAAGATTACGCACTATGGAGGCGACCGGAAAAGAAGTGAGGACGCAGCCAAAGACTAAGAGGTCAAGACTTGGTCGAGGAGTTGATCGACGGCGCGCTGCGCTTCCAGGATGGAGTAACGGTGATCCATGGCGCCGGCAAGGTCCGTGTTGGCGAAGGCGATGCGGCCAAAAGGCGCGCTGCGCAGCGTCTCTCGCGGGGCAGGTTTGCCGTCCTTGCCGAAAAAGAAGCCGGGCTGCGGATTCAAATAGGCATGGCCCCAGCGATTGAGGACGATGCCGGCAATGTCACGCCCAGCATCGAAACCCGCGGCGGCAAACATCGCGGTGAACTGCTCGCGGATCCGCTGTTCGTAATCGCGAAACGATGTGCCCAACATCTCTCCGCGGCCGCGATGCCCTTGTTCTTCGGTCGATAGTCCTGGATACGAGTACAGCACTTTCAGCGTTAGCACGATGGGTGAATCGGGGCTGATGGTTGCGTCGTCGATGCCCACGATGGCCTGCCTGCGCACATCCATGTAATTGCCGATCCCTTCAAACCAGCGGCATCCGGTGATGCCCATTCTGTGCAGGAAGCGCCAATTTCGGATGGCCACATTGGCCATCATGCACGGCGAGCGGTAGAACTGGGCGTACGCGTTGCGGTGTTCCGGCGGGAGATCGGCGACGATGTGCTTGGTCGTCCAACTTCCGCCGGCCATCACGGCCGATCGCGCCTTGAGGCGGTAGACCTTGCCGTCTTTGGCGTAGGCAATCGACAGGGAATCGGTCTTCGTGGGATCGCCGTTATGGCGGACCGAAACGACGGTGGAGGACAGCCGAACCCGCGCGGTTCCTGCCGGGGAATCGAGTGCAGCAAAATTGACGGGGTTGCGGCTCACGGTCTCGACGGCCGCCGATCCGTCGATAGAGGAGGGAATCAGCGCCTTTACCATCAGGCGCGCGATGGTGGTATTCCCGCCGGGGAACATCTGCACGATTTCGCCCGATCCATCGTCGAAGGGATGCAGCAGATCCGCCGCGTAGTCGCAATACGCAGAGAGTGCGTCTGGCCCGAGACCCGATCCGCCACCCTCCACAGGCGACAAGAAAGTTCGAATGGTTTCCTGCGTCAGTGCGTAGCGCTCCATGAAGTGCTGCTCGAGAGAAATTGCGTCGAGGCGCCGCGAAATAGCGTCGCCTTCGTATTTGGGCGGCTCGAATTTCGATTCATCGGCCGATTTTCCCGAGAACCAGCGTTGCAACTCTTTTCGCGTGTTCTCGGCGACAGGCGCTCCTTGCATCTGCTTGCCGACGGGATCGAGCAGCCACATCCCAGATGCTTGGCCAAGCTTCGCGCCAAACCAGAAACCATATTGTCCGTGGCCGAGTCCCGCGGAGTCGTAGGGCGTTCTCCCAAGCGCCATCGCGGGTTGAGGTCCTGCCCATTCTTGATAGGTGAGCTTCGGTGCGTGCAGGCCAATGGATTCATAGAATCGAGCAACGAAACTGTGAGGATAAGGAACCAGGTAGATCGCAGAGCCCTGGTGCGCGATGAGCCGTTTTCCATCCACTCGGAATTCATTCTGCTTGGCTTCGCCGCCGAAGATTGGATGGTTTTCCAGGACCAAGCAGGATTTGCCCGGCCCGGCTTGGCGCTGGAAAAATAAGGCTGCGGCAAGGCCGCTAATTCCGCCGCCGACGATCACGCAATCGTAAGTCTCGCCGGTGTCGATTGCTTCCGGCGAAAGCGGGTCAAAGGCGGCGTCGCGCATCTTGTGACCCGCTTGCAGAACCTCGAGGGTATTGCCGTTCGAGAGGCTGTATTCGCCGACGCCGCCGTAGCCGGTCCAGTCATCCTTTTGCGCCAGCAATTGTGCCGGCGTAAGGCCTTCGAGGAGTGCGGCGCCGGAGGCAAGCAGCGTGGAACCAAGAAAGTCGCGCCGGGTGATTTGGGAGTTCGTGCCTACATGGTGAAAGGCGGCGGCAAGACCGCCGCACTCCATGGGTACGTGGTCGCCGGGTTTCTGCTTCATCGACTTTGACATCGCTGGATCAAGGCCGGGTATCCAGAGGGTGCTTGCTCTTTTCATAGAATTCGTTCTGGAGTTTCAGGCTGGTGTCGTCGGCCTTTACGGCGCGAATGCATTCGACGATGGAGTCGATCCAACCCTTCATGTTCCATTCGCCGAGTTCCTTGGTGGCGACAGAGCCGTCGCCGGAATAGTGGTTGGGAAATCGCGCGTACCACCAGATTCCGGTGTACAGGTTGTCGGGCAAGCTTACGCGTTTTTGATCCGCACCGGATTCGCCAGCGGCACGATCCAGGTGCACCAGGTCCGGACGGGAGACGATCGTGTTGGAAGTTTCATTCTCGCCGGCGTGATAGTCGATCCCTGTGGATTTTTTCGCTGGACCGCCCGGCCGGCTCCGCTCGCCATCAAGAACGTACACGACGTAGTCGTGAGGATTGTCGAGCTGGCCTTGCGCGAAGAAGGGAAGCAGGTGTTCGTTTCCGCCGTGTCCGTTGACAATAATCACTTTTTTGCAGCCATTGCGCGCCATTTCATCGGTCGTTTCCTGCAGCAGGCGAAGCTGAAGCTCGATGCTGTACGCCACCGTGCCCGGCTCGTGTTTGGCCTCGAAGATCTGTCCGAAGTAGTACTCGGGGAAGACCACAGCGTATTCCTGGTCCGCGGCGTGCAGCGACGCGTAGCGCACATTCAGCAGGTCCGTTCCCAACGGCAAATGTGGCCCGTGTTTTTCCAAAATCCCGAATGGCAGCAGGCAGGTGCCCTTGGCCTGCTGTATCCCCTGGCGGAAATCCGCCGCAGTCAGCTCTTCCCACTTGGTAGACAGTTTGTTTTGTGCATTTACAGGGATGGTTGCTAGAAGCATCAGCGCGGCCAGCAAAGCTCCACGACGAATCATTGCGATCCTCCATTTGGCGAGCGCATTTTACCGCCAAGCCTTCGTAGAGTCACACTTAAATCGATTTTATAAAAGTCCGAAGATTTTGTAGGCGCCGGGCTTTTAGCCCGGCGAGCAATGCAGAGAAATGCGCCCGACGATCTAGCATTTCTGGGCGAAGGATTTAGCGCGTTAGTGAACCTTGTTCACCGCTTCGGCGGTCCGAATCAGGGACGGCAGCACATCGGCCAGCTCGCTTTTTCCTGGCTCTCCGAGGGCGAAATAGAGTTTGCGATAAAGGGGGTACAACTCGTGGTAAGCGACGCGCTCGGATTGAATGGGCTCGTATACTTTGTGGGATGGACAGATTTTCCGCTGTGCCTCCTCGATGGTCTTGAAGGCGCCGGCGGCGAGGAAAGCGAAGATGGCGGAACCCAGACTAACCACGCTCTTGCTGGGAACCAGCACCGGCAGCCCGAGCACATTCGCGTACACCTGGTTCAGGACGTCGTTCTTCTGAGGAATACCACCGCCATTAATCACGCGCTTGATGTGCACGCCGTGTTCGGCCATACGGTCGAGAATCACCCGCGTATGAAAGGCCGTGCCTTCTATGGCGGCAAACAGCTCGTCTTGCGCGGTGGATTGCAGGTTCCAACCCAGAGTGACTCCACGCAGGTTCGGATTCACCAATACCGTGCGGTCGCCATTGTCCCAAGTCATACGCAGTAGACCGGTCTGACCGGCGCGATAGTTTTCCAAGCCGCGGCTCAGGGTCTGCACGTCTGTGCCAGCGCGTGTGGCGATAGCGTTGAAGATATCACCGACTGCGGATAGGCCTGCTTCGATCCCGGTGCGTTGAGGATGCACGCTGCCGTGAACTACGCCGCACACGCCCGGAACCAGGTTGACCGACGGCGTGATCCCGATGATGCAGGTCGAAGTGCCGATGACGTTCACGACGTCGTCTGTGCCGCAGCCGGCTCCAATCGCGTCCCAATGCGCGTCGAAAGCGCCCACGGGGATGGGAATGCCGGGCTTCAATCCCAGTTCGCCGGCCCAATGCGCCGATAGCGTGCCCGCGATTTTGTCGGACGTCGCAAACTCACCCTCCAATTTCTCGCGGACGCCGGCCAGCAGCGGATCCACCTTGACGAGAAACTTTTCCGATGGCAACCCGCCGAGAGCCGCGTTCCAGAGCCACTTGTGGCCCATGGCGCAAATGCTGCGTTTGACGCGCTTGGGATCCGTGATGCCGCACAGCGTGGCGGCAACCATGTCGCAGTGCTCGAACGCCGATGCGAACTCAGCACGCTGCGATGGATTGTGACGCAGCCAGTGAAGCAGTTTGGAGAATCCCCATTCGGACGAGTACACGCCACCGCACCACTTGATGGCCTCGAGTCCTTCGCGGTGCGCAGCCGCGGTGATTTCCGCGGCCTCGCCTTTGGCGCGATGGTCGCACCACAAGTAGTATTCGCCGAGAGGCCGAAGGTCCTTGCCGACTGGAATCACCGACGAACCCGTGGTGTCGAGGGCAATCGCTTCGATGCGGTCACCGGGGATTGCAGCTTTACGCAGTGCCTCGCGGGTCGCGGCACTCAGAGCACGCATGTGATCGTCATGGGATTGTGTGGCGTACTCCGGGTCTTCGCGTTTGCGGTGCAGGGGATATTCGGAAATCGCGGACTCCAGCAGGCCGCGCTCGCTGTCGACGATGGAAACGCGGACGCTCAAGGTTCCGAAATCGACTCCAGCCACGATGGGCATCAGAATCTCCGTTATTGGTTGTGGGAGTACATGTTCCAGCCGAGGTAGCGGGTGGTGGCTTCGTGGACGGCGGAGGCGACGCTGGACAAGTTCGCGGCGACGTGATGTTCGAAGCCGCGTTCGCAGATGTAGCGTAGCAGTTTCTGCAGGTGCGGGATTTCCACCACCCCGGCGCCGCCAAAGGTGTTCAGCGCGTCGTCGGTGAACCGACCCTCGCCCACGTAACCCCGCATGGTGCCCGCGGTGTCGTCGGTGGAAAAGCGCGCGAAGCTCATGGCCCCCGGTTTGATCAGCCCCACGCAGGTGCCGAAAGTGTTCTCCTTGCCCACCGTACCGGCGATGATTTCCTGAAAATCCATTTTCACCGACCGGAAGAAATGTTTCGGCAGGTTCGAGCAGTGAAAGCACACCGCCTTGTTGGGATCGGCGCCATAGTTGTTGTTCCAGTCCAGCAGCGCTGAGGGCGTTCCCGAAGCCAATTGCAGCGCGTGCATGCCCAGCACCCCGCAAATGTCCACTTCGCACGCGCTCGACAGCAAACTCTCGCTCATCATGCTCATGATGGTGCAGGGAACCACGCCGAGATTCTCTTCGATCGACGTCCAGCACTGTACCGCGCTGATGTTCACTTCGGTTGCGGCCATCCAGTGATCGACCACCGCGCCCAGCTTGGCCATCTTCAGCAGCGCCGCCTGCGGCACGTTGCTCGAGTCCACGTATTTCTTGATCGACGCCAGCTTGGCCTGCACCGCGTCATCGGCGTCTTTCATCCGCTCGATGCGCCCCAGCACCTCGGACAAATCCAGCGTCTCGATCGAGATGCCCTGCGACTCCAGAATCTTTTCGCTGTATCGCACGGTGTTGAACGCCGCCGGCCGCGCTCCGATCGCGCCGATGCGCAAATTGCGGAAACCGTTCACCACCCGGCAGACCGCGGCGAACCATTCCAAATCTTTGGCGAACTCCGGCGATTCCGGACTCTCGGTGTGCAGCGTGGTCATCGAATAGGGAATGCCGTATTGCCGCAGATTGTTGCAGGCCGACATCTTTCCGCAAAACGAATCGCGCCGGTGCGCGATGGTCATCTTCTTGGGATCGTCGGGGGTGGCCTGAATCAGCACCGGCACGCGCAGATCGGCCAGGCGCAAGGTGTCGGCGATGGCGCGCTCCTCGCCAAAGTTGGGTAGCGTCACGATCACGCCGTCGATGCGTTCGCGCTGGCGCTTGAACAACTCGGCGCAGCGCCGCGACTCTTCGCGCGTCTCCACCGCGCCGTGCTTGCTTTCCACCGGGCCGAGCGCCACCACTTCCATCCCCGCCGCCTCCAGCACCCGCAGCATTTCCTCCCGGCCGCTCTTGGCCAGGTGATCGGGAAAGAATCCACGGTTGCCTACGATCAGCCCCATGGTCATTTTTTTCGCTGACATAAGACTCCGCTGACTTGGTTTTCAAAACGCAGTTGCAATCACGCTTGCTTCCGCCGCGGGCGGAAGTGAATCGTGTAGAACGCTCCCAGCACAAACAAGATCGCACCCCACCACACATTGGCGTGCAGGTCAAATAGAACCACGCCAGGATTTTCCGGAGGATCCACGAGCTGGTAAATTCCCGCGGCTAGAATCAGCACGCCGTTGACCAACAGCGAAATTCCGATGAAAAACCAAATGGAAACCATGCTTTCCGACCTCCCACTACCAGAAAAGGATGTTCAGGAATACGAAAACAACCGCAACCACGCCGGCCCAGAAGAGGGGCTTCTTGTAGAAAGGGACATCTCCCACGGAGGGAACTTCCGTCAAGCCATAGACCAGGCCATTCAACTCTGCATCGGATCTCCGCTGCGTTGCGAGACTGACGAGCACGGTCACGGTCACACACACTAGGAAAGACCAAAGGGCCTGATACATATCCTGGGCGAGGGCTTTCGCATTGGGCGACAGCGCGACATAGCGCAGGGCTGAGGGATCAACCTTAACCCACGCCCACATGCTGATCGAAGAAGCAGTGCCGCAGAGCAATCCCCAGAATCCGCCCGGGCCAGTCGCCCGCTTCCAGAGCATCCCGAGGACAATGGTGCCGAACAGGGGAGCAATGAAGAAACTGAAGAGAGCCTGCACATAGTCCATGATGCTGGCGAACTGCATCACTAGATAGGCTGTGCCGACACTGATCAACACGCCGATTACCGTGGTCCAGCGGCCCATGTTCACGTAGTGATGGTCGCTGCCTTTGCTGTTGATGAGCGGGCGGTAGATATCATACGTCCAGACCGTGGTGAATGCGCTTACGTTGCCGGCCATGCCAGACATGAAACCTGCGATCAGCGCGGTGACTCCGAGGCCAAGCAGTCCGGGGCCGCAGTAGCGGGCGAGCATCAATGGAAGAACGTCGTTATAGCTGTGCCCTCCAGTGATTGCCGCCGCTGCTTCGCCGGTCAGTTTCATCGGGAGCACAGCCAAACCGAGCAGTCCGGGCAAAATGACGATGATCGGCACTAACATCTTGAATCCCGCTCCGATGATCGGGGCCATCTCCGCGCTACGGATATCTCTCGCGGAGAGAATGCGCTGTACGACCAGGAAATCTGTCGTCCAGTAGCCCATCGAAATGACCGCACCCAGCCCGAACACAATGCCGGTCCAGTGGATTCCCATGGGATTGGTGGTGAAGGAACCAAGTCCGGACCAGAGGTGTACGTACTGTTCCGAGGCTCTCTGGGCAATTTGAAGTTTCAGGTTGCTCCAGCCGCCGGTTTCGTAGAGGCCCAGGATTGGAATCAGTAGCGCGCCGGCCCAGATGAGGAAGAATTGCAGAACTTCATTGAAGATTGCCGACCTTAAACCGCCCAGCGCGACGTACACGCCCACCGTCAGCGAAGACACCCAAATGCTGAAATTGATGTCCCATCCCAGCACGATTTGCATGACCTTCGCCATCGCGAACATGTTGACGCCGCTCATGAGCACGGTCATAAATGCGAAAGAGACCGCAGAGAGCGCGCGGGCGGGTTCGCCAAAACGCAATTTCAAATATCCGGGAACCGAATGAGTTTTGGAAATGTAGTAGAACGGCATCATGACCAGTGCGAGGAACAACATCGCCGGGATGGCGCCTATCCAGTACCAATGCGTGGCTAGAATGCCGTATTGATACGCCGAACCCGCCCAGCCCATCAATTCGAGCGCGCCGAGATTGGCGGAGAGAAAACTAAGCCCCGCCACCCAGGCGGTCATCTCGCGGCCCGCCATAAAGAAGTCCTCGCCGGTGTTTGCGCGCCCGCGCAAATAAAAGCCGATGGCTAAGACCAAAGCGAAGTAGAAAACAATGATGGCGACGTCCACCGCAGACAAGTGCACCAGTGTGGATGAGGCATACATCGCCATCGCCGCGATCGGCATCATTTGTCTCCCTTAGCCTGCCCGTAGTACGCGCCGCTCCCATGCTTTCGCAAGTGATGTTTGTTGTGTAGCGCGCGCCCAATGGGCTCAGCATCTGCGTTGATTGCAATCGTGAAGTACGCCATCCGCGCCACGGCTTCCAGGACAACGGCGTTGTGCGCCGCGGCTTCCGCATCGCGTCCCCAAGCGAACGAGGCGTGATTCGCCACCAATACCGCCGGAATCGCCGAATAGTCGATGTTCTTGAAGGCGCGGACGATCGCGTGTCCCGTATTTTTCTCGTACTCGGAGGACACTTCTTGGTTAGTCATCACTTCGGTGACCGGAATTGGTCCGTGAAAATAATCGGCATGCGTTGTTCCAAAACAGGGAATTGCCCGCCGTGCTTGCGCCCACGCAGTCGCGTATTCGGAGTGCGTATGGACGACGGCACCGATCTCCGGAAACGCCTTGTAAAGTACAAGATGAGTGGGCAAATCGGAAGAGGGTCGCAGGTCGCCTTCCACGATGTTGCCCTCGAGGTCGGTGATCACCAAGTGCTCGGGCTTCAAGGTTTCATAGGGCACACCGCTTGGCTTGATGGCCACGAGATTCCGTTCACGAGAAATGCCGCTGGCGTTGCCAAAGGTGGATAGGACCAGGCCGCGGCGTACCAATTCCAAGTTGGCATGCAAAACTTGTTGGCGCAAATCGGGCAGCAGCATAGTCTGGGCGTCCGGAGGATAGGTGCAATAGTGCCAGTAATCGTTTACTCGCACCAGAGAAAGTAGAGAAGTGTGCCTGTTTTGTCAATCCGCTTCTGGATTTCAGCGGGCGCCGGAATGCGCTTCGATTTGATAAGGCGCAGCTTCGCGTGGCGGCAGAGAAAAGCAGGCCTAACGCAGGACTCGCTACTAACCATACTTTGCCGAATTGCCCTGGGCGCGGCGAGGGACACTGAGTTTCGAAGGTTTCACAGCGATGCTGCCCGAGGGAGCGAGCGCCGTGGAACCCCGCAAAACGAGGGTGGTAACAAGCTCGTACTCGTGTCCTGCGGGCGAGGTGGATTGCCGCTCCACTTCGCTGCGCAAAGCCTTGAATGCGTACTCGGCGAGGAGCGTCTGCGACATCTGAACGGTTGTCAACGGTGGAGTGGTAAACTGAGAAAGACGCACGTCGTCGAAACCCACCAGCGACAAGTCCCGCGGGATCACCAGGCCATACTCGTAGGCTTCGCGCATCACTCCGATCGCGGTCATGTCATTCGAGCACAGAATGGCGGTCGGGGGGTTCGGCAGGCCCATGAGCTGTACGAGCGCCTTCATTCCGCCCTCCATTTTGTGATCGCCTACAACGATCATCTCGGGGGGAACCGCCAGTCCGATTTCTTGCATGGCTCCCTCAAAGGCGGCTTTGCGGGCTAGCGCCGACTTCAGGTGCAAGGGTCCGGTCACAAAGGCAATCCGAACATGCCTGAGAGCCGCAAGATGCTGTACCGCCTGACGAATACCATGCTGATAGTTGATGCGAATATTGCTGACGCCCGGCACGTGCGGGCCGACGTCCACGAATACCAGGGGAACCTTGCGGAATCGGAGGTCTTCTATGAGCGAGTCTTCCATGCCGAAGGTCAGGATGGCGACGCCATCGACTCGGCGCTCGATCATTCGGCGGACCGCCAGCTCCATGCGCTTGGGATTGTGGACCGTGGAGGTCAGCAGAATTTCATAGTTGTGCTGTACGGCAATGTCTTCGAAGGACTGAACAATTTCAGGGAAGAATGGGTTCGTGATTTCGGAAACGATGAGACCGAAAATCCTGCTCTTTCCAGAGACGAGCGCGCGGGCCTGAGTGTTGGGGTAGTAGCCAAGTTCCTCGACCACCTTCCAGACACGTTTGGCGAGTTGAGGGTCAACGCTGGGGACGCGGTTTATCGTCCTCGACACCGTTGCGGTGGACACCTTGGCACGTCTTGCAATTTCGCGAATATCCATGCAGTCGTATGAGCCTACTGAGAACCGAACGGCAGATCAGATACTATACATTACGCTTTCCCGAGAAGTCCGCACAAGGTCGACCTAGCCTTGGGACCCTCGAATTTTCGCCGCACGCGCCGAACCACGCGTGACTTCCGTGCAATCTACGCGCCCTGCGCCTTCAGCCCTCAACCTGTTGGTACAAACGGTAGCTTTCGTCCATGATCACCGAAAAGGGACGAAGCGCAAAGCTCGTGTTGCCCGACTGAACCACGAAATCCTCCGATGATGGTGTGGCGGCCAGCAACTGCGCCCGCGTAATTCGCGAGGGAAGGTCTCCAACCGCGAACAACGCGATGGGACCGTGCATCAGAGCCACGGTGTCGGGGTTCTCGCTGTCAATGGATTCCAGACGCATCGGCATGTGCAGCTCCAGGTCCATGCGATCCCCGTCTTTCCAGGTCCGCTGCACCGCCATAAACTTTCCAGGAGTCAGTTCACCCTCTACCCGGCGGCCATTCACCGAGAGTGCCGTTTTCGCACCCGCCCACGCCGGAATCCGCACGAATACGGCGAAGGTCTCGGGGCGGGCCAGCTTGAATTCAAACTGAGACGTGTTCGCCCGCGGATAGTCGGTGGTCTGTGTGAGAGAGCATTGTGTGTTGCCTTGCGACCACGAGACTCGCGAAGGCAGGAACAAATTGACGTAGATGGCGTCCTGACTCTTGTAGTAGGAGCTGATGCCATAGTCCGCCGCCAACTGTGGAAACGTGCCCGAGCAGCACGGCCACTTATCCTTGTAGTGGACCTTCTTACCCGTGTTGTTATAGTCCGAGTAATAGAACGTGGTGCCGTCCGCCAGGATCGGCCAAGCTCCCCCAATGGTGTTGTACATAACGCGCTCCATGCTGTCTCCGTAGCGGGAATCGCGAGTGACGCGCAGCAGGTAACGCGTAATTTTGAAGTGACCGTAGGCTCCGCAAGGAGTCTCGAAACTTGAATGCGTGCTCCAGAGGCTCGACTCCAGGCCGCCCGTTCCCGGGACGACGAACGCTTCGTCGGGGCCCCAGCCACCGGTGGCATAGCTTTGTTCTTGAACCATGCGGAACCCATTGGTGGCGGCGCGAAGATATTTCTCGTCGCCCAGCACCAGGTACGATTGCATGGCGGAGCTGAGCGCGTTGACGTGACTGTATGCGTGTTCGCCAGGCAGCACGTTGTGTCCTTCTGCGAGCGGTTCGAAGTACTCTTTTTCAATGAAGCGAATCGCAAAATCGCGGTAGCGCGAATCTCCGCTCCGCTGATACGCAAGGAACAGATTTTCCGACAACGTGTAGGTTTCGTCCCAGGTATACGAGATGGTTTTGTGAGGGCGAGCACGCTGCTCGGCGCGACTGAGAGCCTTTTCCGGCAAGTGGGGCATCGCCGCCTGCGTGCTGCGCCAGAGCACGCTGAGAGCATCTGGGTCATTGGCAAACTCATGCGCATCGATCAGGCCGCAGCAGGTCTTGTCGAACGTGTACGCCGGGAGACGGTAGTCCACATAGAACTTGCCGGTTGGATCCACGGTTTCAGCGTACGCACGCACGAGACGATGCACCTTCTCCTGCGTTGGCTTCGATCCCGTTATCGCATAGGAGCGGGCCAGCGCCGAAACGTACTGCCCGAACGTGTGCCCGGCAATGAAGCCGTGGAAGTTTTCCATCGGGGTGAAATCCGTGGCGTTGTCATACCACCCGCCCATGTCTGGACCTGGAGCGGGCATGCCGGCGCGCTGCCGGAAAGGCTTCAGCATGGCATCTTCGTCAAGATGCAGAAATAGGTCGTGGTTTTGATCGAATTGACGCCGGAAGGGTCCATCAAGCAACTGCACCTGCGAATATCCGAGCAGAGACAGCTGAGGTACAACGGCCACCTCGGCCGACGGACGGCCCCACGCGGGCAGCGAACGGGCCGCCAGAGCGCCGCCGGTGGCCACGGCAGTGGTCTTCAGGAATTGGCGTCTCGAGGTTGTGTTCATGGCTGCCTTTCCTCAGACTCGCGAGAGCGGATTGGCGAGTGGGTGGACCCAGGGCGTCCGGTAAGCGTTTACCCAATATTTATACGGTTCGTCACCGAGACTTGTCAAGCAGCGCGTCCCCTCGGTGTTTCAAGCCCTATCGCGGATGTGGGTCCTTGTTGGCGTTGGACTCCGGCGACCCGGGTTCATACAGTCTGTACTTGATGGCGGAACCTTCCTGTTTTTGCGACTCCTCGCGCAAAGCCGCCAGGCGCTTGACCAACACGGGGATTTCGCCTTGGGGATCGTTGCTCTTTCGCAAGCCCTGCAGCAGGTGGTACAGCGCCGCCTGGTCGGACGGATTCTCGCGCAGCGCGAGCCGGCATTGCTCCACGGCCTTGGCAGTCTGCCCGGACTTGAGATAGAGGTTGCCGAGCACGTCTCGGGCGAGCACAAAGTCCGGCTTCAGGCTCACAGCTTGGGAAGCGGCTTGTATCGCCTCATTGAATTCGGGACTGCCTACAAAAGCGCCCTTTTGTGTGATGATTTCCGCCCTCAAGTAGTGAAGGAAAGGGTCTCGCGGATGGCTTTGCAGTTGTGCTCGCACGGTTTCGAGGGCCTGATCCAGATTGGCTTGCTGCAGCTGCGCCAGCCCTTGCGCTACCGCGGCGGACGCCTGGCTGGGATCGAGGCGATTTGCAGCGTCAAAGTCGGATTGCCCGCTCTCAAACTGTCCCAGCTGGATGTAAAGAATGCCGCGCGCGATATAGAGCGGCGCAGCTTTGGGGAGTTGCGTGATGCCCGCGTTGATGACGTCAACTCCCACCTGAAAGGATTCGTGTTTGAACGACAGCGTGGCGAAATCAACGTAGTACTTGACCTTTCGCGGATTCGCGACGATGGCTTGCCGAAGCAGGCTCACCGCCCGCGGCGTGTCGCCAGTATCCTCATAGGCCGCTGATGCCACGTCCAAAGCATCCGTGTCCGGGTCTTTTTGTTCGAGTAACGGCTGAAGCGTATCGATCGCATCCTTGCTGTGCTGCGCGGTGAGTTGCACAACCGCGAGGTTGTACCGTGCGTGGGGATCGCCGGGCTGCAGTGCCAGGATTTGCTGAAACACCGGCAGCGCTTCATCCGGCTGCTGCTGATCCATCAGGCAGGCGCCATACTCTTCGAGGGCAATCGGCTGCGAAGAAAGAATCGGACTGCTCTGCCGAAAGTGCTTCAACGCCGTAACGCAATCGTGCCTCTTGGCAGCCAGCGCGGCCAGCATCGCGTGGCTGGTGGGCTCGTCGGGCTGCAGCTTCAAGATGCGATTCAGTAGAGGGATCGCACGATCGCTTCCCGCTTTGTATTCCAATCCGGCGGCGCCTTCCAGTGCGGCCAGAGAATTCGGTGAGATAGCCAGGGCTTTGTTGTAGGCGACCAGAGCTTTCTGGTCGTCGCCCAGGCCTGAAAGAGCTATTCCTTCCAGCGTCCAGAGTCGTGCGTCTCTAGGCGATTGCTGGAGCTGACTCTGAACAAGTTGTAGAGCCTGGTTGAAGTCGCGGGCTCGCAACGCCGATTCAATCGAGCTGCCGTTGTTCGTACCCGGGCCGGTTTGCGCGATCGTCGAGAACGCAGCGGCCACGAAGAGGAGGAGTGATGCTGCCCCTCGCCGAACGATTTGAGCGGCTGCCCCTCGTGCGCAACTCCGGCCGGCTACCATGCGATGCGCAGCAGAGAGACACCTTGTCTTGGTAATGCAAATTGCAGATGCGCGGAGCCTCGCTCGATCGGAATCCATACGGGAGAGTTCAGAAGCTGCAATTGTCCGGCATTCTCTAACTGTCGGTATTGCGCGGGGCTAGGATTCTGCGGCGAACCCATCTCTTTCCATGCAGCGAAGGAGTTGCTGTGACTGGAGTCGATGCGGAAATGTTCGCTCAATCCGCGGCTGGCCTTCGCAGGAAGCCCCTCGACGATCAGATCGATCGCCGCGGCGGGGGCAGGGAGGTCATCGTCGTGATAGTTCCAGATCATGATTTCGACTTCGCTATCCTTTCGAGTGGCGATTGCGTTGATGTCGGGTTTGCCGCGCACTCCGGCCTGTAGTACCTCGTCCGCCGGCAGCGTTCCAGAGCTGGTCGCTTTGATTTGCTCGCTTCCCAGCATTCCAAACGCGCGGAAGGTATTCAACACCGGCTTATCCAGTCCGTTGGATGCCATTTCGCGAAAGCCGGCAAAGTACGGTTGCTCTTCGAACTCAAACGACCAATTCACCTCGCTGAGAAAATTGATGCCCTCGCGGTTCGCCAGCATATAAATATTGGACAGTGTCTCTGCCGTATAGGATGCGTACAGCGGCCCGTTGCGATATCCATTCTGCGGATTTTCCTGCGCCGAGCATGCCGCACATCCCTCCGGGTCCGACTCTCCCAGGACAATGGGAGTGTGTGCCCACTCCGGAAAGGACGCCACGATTTTGAATCCTTGATCGATCGCACCAAGCTGGCGAGACAAACCCATCTGCACATGATCGCCCAGCCACTTGGGCGAGCCTTTAGGATGAAAGCTGATGAAATCCAGATGCGAGCCGGTCTTGCCGGTCGCGTAATTTTGCTGGTGCGCGCAATGCTCGAGGAAGGAACGCAAGAACTCGATTGATTTCGCAGAACCTGGCCCGGTACTGTCGGGGCCTCCTATGCGCGCTTCCGGAAGTGCGCGCAGGACCGCGTCCACCGTGAAGTCGTACAGCTTGAAGAATTCTTGCGGCGTTCCTTTCCAATAGTCGATGTCCGGCTCGTTCCACACCTCCCACATCCACGTCTTCACGTCGGCATCGCCGTAGCGTTCGCGCAGGTGGCGGGTGAACTGAAACACCAGCTCCGCCCATTTCCGGTAGTCCTTTGGTGGATAAGCCCAGCCCGTGAAGATCGAGCCTTTCGGAAACGTATGGCGATAAGGCTGGGGATGCGTAGAGAGCGCTTCCGGCATGAAGCCGATTTCGACCAACGGCCTGACGCCCGCCGCGTGAAACGCATCGAAGATGCGATCCAGAATGACCCAGTTGTACACGGGATTTCCCGACGCATCTTCGGTATAGACGTTGGTCGAACCCCATTTGAGAGAAGCAGAGCCGTCGCCAGTGGTCAGAAGATTGTGCACGCGGATGTAAACCAGCACAGGGCTCAGTGCGGCCAATTCGCCGAGCAGTTTCTTGCCGTTCGGCGCGTAAGTGTAGTTGGGTTCGTCGTAACCGAAATAATTCCAGATGGGGCGAATCGAGCCGTCAGCCTGGTCCGCGCCGACATGAATGGTCACACTTTGCGCCACTGGTTCCTGGGCGCAAGACGCATCGCGGGCCAGCAGCAACAGCATCGACGCCACTGCAAGCCGGCAGAGGAGCATTTTCATGGGGCACCGATCCGCATCTTCCGGTCAAGCTGGCCGTTTGAAACCGCACATCGAAGCGGAGTGGAGTTCGACAGCCGCAAGTATTACCTGGTGGAGAATTTGTAGATGGTCGTGGTGTGGTACCGCTGCCCAGGCTTCAATTCGGTTGTAGGGAAGTCCGGGTGGTTCGGCGAGTCCGGATAGTGCTGGGTCTCGAGACACAGGGCGCCGCGGTGACCGTAGGTTTTGCCGTCCTTGCCTTTTATCGTTCCGTCGAGGAAGTTGCCGGTGTAGAGCTGCAGGCCCGGTTCGGTGGTTGATACACTCATCACGCGTCCCGATTGCGGATCGTAGACTTCCGCAGCCACTACCAGTCCCGCGACAGCTTTGCGGTCCAGGACCCAATTGTGATCGTAGCCTTTGCCGAACTTCAGTTGTTCGTCATCCTGGTCGATGCGCGCGCCGATGGCCGTAGCTTTGGTGAAATCGAACGGAGTTTTGCTCACGGGTCGAAGCTCGCCCGTGGGAATCAACGTTCCATCGACAGGAGTGAACTTGCTGGCGTGAAGCGTTAGCTGTTCCTGCAAGATGTCGCCGTTGCCTTGGCCGGACAAATTGAAATAGGAGTGATGCGTGAGATTGAGGACGGTGCCCTTGTCGGTGGTCGCGGTATAGTCGATCTTCAAAGCGTTCTCGCCGGCCGGGAGAGTGAAAACCACTTTCACGGAAAGATTTCCGGGATAGCCTTCTTCGCCGTCTTTGCTGAGGTAGGTGAGCTCCAGGGCTTGTCCCGCGGCGGTGGAAACATCCTTGGCTGTCCACAGGACCTTGTTGAAAACGCCGTGCAGGTGGTTGTCGCCGTCATTCTTTGGCAGCGTGTATGTGACGCCGTCGAGCTTAAACGTTGCGTGCGCGATGCGGTTTCCGTACCGGCCAACCGTTGCGCCGAAAAAAGCCTTGCCGTTCTCGTAGCCGCTCAGATTGTCGTAGCCCAGCACCACGTCTCCGGCTTTTCCGCTCTTGTCGGGGACTTTCAGCGACACCAGGGTAGCTCCGAAATTTGTGATCGCAGCTTCCATACCGTGGTTGTTGGTCAGTACGCACAGATCGGCGGACTGCCCGTCCTGCAATTTCCCGAAGGCTTGCCTTTCGATTTTCGAGTTGGCCTCTGGGCTTGGGTGGGAGATGGCCATTGCTGCAGCGAAAAGAAACAAAAAAGCTGCGATGGCGGGAATAGTTGCTTTCAGTCTCGACATGGTTATCTCCAGACTACCGAGTTCAGACTGCACAGCCTTTCGACATTTCTACGGATTTCACGAGCCGGCGTCCGCTAGCCAGCCGTTCGGCTCGGCATCGACACAGCATCGCGGAACATCTTCATCTTCAAAAAGCTTGGTGAGGTGCGAATTGGCTTGGTAAACGTTTTACGTTGGCTTTATACTGCGCAGTGGCGGGAAGTGTCAAGCGAAGCGCCTTTTTGAAGGAAGTGGGACACCGGTTATGCAAGACTCGCCTTCATGAAAATCACCCGCCGCGTCTTCTTTAATCTCTCGCTCGGCTTTTCTCTCAGTGCCTCTGCCTCTCGCCTTCTGGGCCAAGGAGTGTCCACTCATACCGCGAAGGCGCAGCCTAAGGCAGCTCCTTCTGGGCGGCCGTTCAATGCTCATTTCACCGATGTCGCGAAGGAAGCGGGTTTGGTTGCGCCGGTCATCTATGGCGGCGTGGAGAATAAGGATTACATTCTTGAAGCGGTCGGCTGCGGCTGCGCCTTCCTCGACTACGACAACGACGGTTGGATGGACATCTTTGTGCTCTGCGGCACGCGCATGGAAGGAGCGCCGGACGGGGCAACCAACCGCCTCTACAAAAACAATCGTGACGGCACTTTTTCCGATGTAACCGAGAAGGCCGGCCTGCACGATGTCGGCTGGGCCTCGGCCGTTTGCGTCGGAGACTATAACAACGACGGCTTTGAGGATTTGTTCTGCACCTACTTTGGTCAGAACAAACTCTATCGAAATAACGGCGATGGCACGTTCACTGATGTCACTAAGGAAGCCGGCCTGTGGAACGATGGGCCTCGCTGGGGTGCAGGCTGCACTTTCGTGGACTATAACTGCGACGGCCATCTCGACCTCTTTGTTTCCAACTATCTGCAATTCGACCTGAAGCACGTCCCGAAGCCCGGGCAAAACGTCAATTGCACTTGGAAAGGGGTTCCCGTCGAGTGTGGGCCGCGTGGACTTCCTCGAGGTGTTCCATCCTTGTACCGCAACAATGGAAATGGGACGTTCACGGACGTCAGCGTGCAAGCCGGCATCGCAGCGCAGCGTGGAAGCTACGGGATGACAGTCGTGGCCGCTGATCTGGACGAGGATGGCTGGCCGGATATCTATGTCGCATGCGACTCTACGCCCAGTCTGCTGTTCATGAACAACAAAGATGGCACATTCCGCGAGGAAGGAGTGGTCCGCGGCGTGGCACTTAGTGAAGACGGCCAGGAGCAGGCAGGGATGGGAATCGGGGTGGGGGACTACGACCTCGACGGCCATCTGGACTTGTTCAAGACCCACTTCACGGAAGACACCAACGGTCTCTACCGTAACGATGGCAAGGCCAATTTTGAAGACGTAACGCGGGTCGCGCGGATCGGCGTGGAGACCCGCTACATCTGCTGGGGCACCGGCATCGTGGATCTCGACAATGACGGCCATCCTGATATTTTCGTGGTCGCCGGCAATGTTTATCCAAACATTGAGAGAGTGCTTCCCCAGTACCCCAACAAGTGTCCACGCATGGTATTTCGGAACCTCGGTAATGGAACCTTTGAGGAACTCATGAACGAAGCCGGTCCAGGTGTGTCAGCCGAGCATTGCAGCCGTGGGTGCGCGTTCGGCGATTTTGACAACGATGGAGACCTGGACATCTTGATTGTGAACCTGAACGAACCGCCTTCGCTTTTGCGCAACGATATGCGCGGCGCCAACCACTGGCTGAAGGTCAAGCTTGTGGGTACCAAGTCCAATCGCAGCGCAATCGGCGCGAGAGTTGTGGCGCGCTACGGGAAAAAGAGGCAGGTCCAGGAAGTATTGAGCCAGTCGAGCTTCTATTCCGTCAACGACTCCAGACTGCACTTTGGTCTGGGCCCCGAAAAGAGTGCGGACATCTCGATCCGCTGGCCCAGCGGACTTCACGAAGAGTTGAAGGGTGTTGCGGCCGATCAGTTGATCGTAGTCAAGGAAGGAACTGGAATCGTTCCCGGACAGGGTTGGTCCAAAGCGACGCCTCAGAACACTTCCGCGCGGTGATGGCAAGGCAATGACGCTACCGAGAAAGCTGGCCGTCCCGGTTTTGTTGTTGATCGTTTGTTGCCCATCCGCATTTTCGCAGACCCCCCAAGCTAGAATCGATCTCATCACTTCAGCGTTGCGCGCTAAAGAATTCGATACAGCAGTGCAGCTAACCCGGTCGGCTTTAAAAGAGTTTCCGAACAATGAGCAACTGTGGGCCCTGCAAGGCGTTGCTTTGGCAAGTGAAGGACAGGCCGACAAAGCTTTTGCGGCTTTTCAGCAGGCGCTGAAAATCTCCCCCAACTACATCATGGCACTGCAAGGCGCTGCGCAACTCCAATTTCAAGCGGGCAGCCAGGATGCCGTGCCGCTCCTCAATCATTTGCTGCGATTGCGGCCGGGCGATCCGACCAGTCATGCAATGCTGGGCGTCCTGCGCTACCGGCAGGGAGACTGTGCCGGGGCGGCCGATCATTTTGAAAAAGCCGGCGCGCTGCTTGACTCTCAACCCGCCGCGCCACACGCCTACGCCACCTGCCTAGTAAGGCTTCGGCAGCTTGATGGGGCGGCAAAGGTTTTCCAGCGCGCCGTGGCTCTGCAGCCTGACGATCGGCAGGAGCGTCACCTTCTGGCAGCCATCCAAGTGATGGCCCACAAACCTCAAGACGCGATCGCTACGTTAGGACCGCTGCTTGGGGCAAACCCAGATGCTGAGACTCTGGAACTGGCTTCCGCAGCGTATGCAAGCAAGTGGAGCATCCGCGGCGGTGTTGGTGTCTATCGTGACTGGGTCGTGCTGGGCCAGAGCGTCGACGAGATGCCCACCAATCCTCCCGGCTTGATCAGCGCCACATTCACTAGCACCGTCACTTCCAACGGCGTCACCACGCCGCTGAGTAACTATTTCGCTTTGTCGAGTTCGGGCACTTATCCCTACAACTTTCCTTTGCCACCCATCCCGGCCGGCACGCTGAATGCTGCAGGTGGCGTTACTGGCGTGCAGTCCAACGTCTGGTCTCTTGCCCGAAACCTGGAACCGCCACTCGCCGCAAACTATGTCATAGGAGTGGAGCACCAGCTTCCGTGGAAACTGGTGGCTGGCGCAAACTACTCGGGCTCTCAGTCTTATAACGCGCTGGTTGGCACCGATCAGAACCGCTTTGCCGGGGGCGCTACTCTCGCGCCCTGCCCTCCGCCCAACCAAGCGAACCGATGCGAAAGTATTAGCCGGCTAAACCCCAACTTCGGCACCATCAACTATGTTACCAATGCCAATGGCGGAAGCTACAACGCCATGATCTTGACGCTGCGGGGCACACCGACCTCTCGGCTCAATTTCCAAGGTTCCTATACGTTGTCTCGCGCGCTGAGTAACATCAATGCCGGAACACGATTTGACCAAGACGGCGGCTTCAATGTTCCCAATCAACTCGCGTATTCCAACTACTACGGAGACGCCAACTGGGACGTTCGAAACCGCTTCTCCTTCTCCGGCGTGTATACCGTGCCCGGGTTCACCAGTGGCTTCGCCAAGGTGCTGACATCCGGGTGGACGCTCGGCAGCATCATCGTGGCTCAGAGTGGCACCCCCTTCTGGGTCATCGACAACCGATCCTTGGTTGCCGGCGGGGATTACAATGCGGACGGAGTTAACTACGACGTCCCGAACGCACCACTTTGGCTGCAGCGCCTCGTATGGCCGGAGTGCTTACATTAATGGTCTATTTCCCGCATCGGCCTTCACGGCGCCCAGTGCGGGCACGGAAGGAACCGAACCGCGCAACTGCTATCGCAATCCAGGATTGGTCAATGTGGATGCAAGCGTTGCGAAGAACACGCACCTGCCGTGGATCGGTGAAGCTGGAAGCTTGCAGTTGCGCTTTGACTTCGTCAATATTTTCAATCACTCAAGCCTCGGCCCGGTGGATCCCAAGTTGGGTGACGCCAACTTCGGTAAGGTGACCTCCGCGCTCGGTGCTCGACAGATTCAACTAAGCGCCCGGATCTCTTTCTGATCCGTCTGGTGCCCGCGGCGAGCCGAACTCACCCCCTCGGCTCGCCGCCCCTTTTCTGGGAATTCCGGCGCGTCTTGCAACTCGACTCGCCGAGGATCAAAATTGCAATACCCAGCTCCGGGGCGATGAAAGCAAACGGGTGAAAATTGGTCCGCCAGTCACCGAAAATACGTGAAATGCGTATCGGCGAGATGAGGGCGCTCTCTGGAAGGTGATCAGCCATGAATTCCAGCAAGAATGTTTCGCGACGCCAATTTCTGTCTACGGCGGCCTCCTCGGCCGCGGTTTCGTATCTGGCCCAACCTGGATTCTCTTTCGCGCTCGGCGGACCTGACGCACCTTCCGCGGAAGCATCGCTACCTTGGCGGGACCAGGGCGTCTTGAACCTCGCCAATTCTCCCTATGCCAAGCTGCACAGCGTGCCGGTTCGCGCCGTCACCATCGAAGAGGGTTTTTGGTCCAAGCGCCGCAAGACCAACGTGGAGCGCAGCATCCCGACGATGCGCGAACAACTGGAGCAGCACGGCCGCATGGACAATTTCCGGCGTCTGGTCGGAAAGAGCTCGGCTCCCCAGAAAGGGCCGTATTATTCGGACTCCGACATCTATAAGTGGACCGAAGCGGCGGGATTCACGCTGCAGTCCGGCGACATACCCGAGCTCCGCAGTGTCACCAGCAGCATGATTCGAGAAGTAGTCGCGGTACAGGAGCCCAGCGGGTATTTGAACACCTATTATGTAGAGGATCGCGCTTCCCAGAGAATGCTGCCCAAGACCCAGGAAGTGGGCCATGAGCTCTATAACCTAGGGCACATGTTGCAGGGTGCGATTGCCTACTATCGAGCGACCGGGGATGCGACGCTTCTCGATGCCGGCGCCAAGTTCGTCGACGGCTTCCTGATGCCGAATTACGGTCCCGGACCGGACAAGAAGCCGATCGTTTCCGGCCATCCTGAAATTGAGATGTCGCTGATCGAGCTCTACCGTACAATCGGCAATCGCCGGTACGTGGACTTGGCGGGCTACATCCTGCAGGGTGACGCCCGCATTTTGCCGGAGCCGCGGCGGTACGTTTATATGTACTGCGGGATTCCCTTCACGTCGCGGACGAAGTTGGAGGGACATGCAGTCCGCGCCATGTATGCCTGCTGTGGTGCGGCAGACTACTACCTCGAGACGGGCGACGCGTCTTACTGGAAGACACTCAACCTGCTTTGGGACGATCTCTCGGGCCGCCAGATGTACATAACCGGCGGGGTTGGCGCCCGCAGCCAAGGCGAGGCATTTGGCGACGCCTATGAGCTGCCGAATGCGCAAGCCTACGGCGAGAGTTGCGCGGCGATCGGAAACATGATGTGGAATTGGCGCATGCTG
>Ga0187819_10000038_pt1 | contig 58043 bp, 48 predicted proteins | sample NC_wetland_sal_i_15_FD_132411 | JGI IMG/M metagenome (GOLD analysis project Ga0187819, IMG submission 132411) | Wetland sediment microbial communities from Neuse River Estuary, North Carolina, USA - SO4_4 | ecosystem: Environmental > Aquatic > Freshwater > Wetlands > Sediment | place: USA... | reverse complement strand
GAGTGAAGACGGAACCATCCGGCTGTGGGATGTCGCCTCGGGCCGGGAAATTCGCTCGATGCTGGCTCACTCCGGCATGATTCACGCCGTGGCCTTTAGTCCAGACGGCCGGACACTGGCATCAGGAGGCAGGGATAAAACGGTCGGGCTGTGGAACGTGAGCGACGGCCGCGAACTCCACTCTCTGACGGGCCATACTGGTCCTGTCGAGGGATTGGCGTTCAGTCCCGATGGGCGCGTGCTGGCCACTGGCAGCGCGGACACCACCGTCAGACTCTGGGACTCGTGGAGCGGGAACGAATTGAAGAGGCTAACGGGAAACGCGGGCTGGGTGGTGACCGTAGCCTTCAGCCGTGACGGCCGTTTGCTGGCCTCCGGCGGCGGTGACAAAACGATCTGGATCTGGCTCGCCGCAGATTTGCGCTGACGAAACGCGGCGGGGACGGCAAGTTCGGCGGAAGAAAAGAGGACAGGCAGGAATGCCTGTACTACCGCGCGGCTCAGGCACGGGCCGTGCGGTAGAGTTCATCCCATTTCCCTTGGGCGCGCAGGATGAGTTCCACCACCTCGCGCACCGCGCCCGCGCCGCCCGAGGCGCGCGTGACGTAGTGGGCCTGCCGCTTCACTTCCGGCGTGGCGTTGGCTACGGCCACGGCCAGCCCCACGCGCTCCATCACTGCCAGGTCGGGCAGATCATCTCCCACGTACGCCGTTTCTTCCGCGGGCACGCCGGAGCGGGCCAGGATGTCTTCGAATGCCGGCAGCTTCTTGCGGGACTTCTGGGATACGAATTCCATGCCAAGCTCGCGCGCGCGGTGGTTGGTGGCCGGCGACTCGCGCCCGGTAATCATTCCCGTGCGCAGGCCGGCACGCCGCGCCAAGTGCAGGGCTACGCCGTCCTGCGAGTGGAAGACTTTCATTTCGGTGACCGTGCCGTCGGGCCAGGAAAGCAGCCGGATGCCGCCGTCCGTCATGGTGCCGTCCACGTCCATCAGCAGCAGGCGGATGCGGCGGGCACGGCGGAGGAGTTGGGGCGGGAGTTTCAGTTTGGCCATGGCGGTCAGAAGAGCTGCAATGTCCACAGGTCGTGGATGTGGACGACACCGAGGACGCGGCGGTCGGAATCGGCCACCACCACCGAGGTAATCTTGCGCTGCTCCATGAGGTTCAGGGCCGCGCTGGCAATCTGTTCGGGCGGGATGGTGACCGGATTGCGCGTCATGCAGTCGCGCGCGGTCATCTCGAAGGCCGCGCTTTTCTTCGCGGCCATCATGCGGCGCAGGTCGCCGTCCGTGAGAATTCCTTCGAGGCGCCCTTCCGCGTCCACCACGGTGGTCATGCCCAGGCCCTTTTTGCTCATTTCGTAAATTACATCGGGAATTTTGGCCGAGGAGGACACGCGCGGGCAGTCTTCGCCGGAATGCATCACCTGGCTCACGCGCTGCAGCTTGCGCCCCAGATGCCCGCCGGGATGCAGCGCGGCAAAATCCTCGGGACTGAACCCGCGGCGCTCGAGCAGGGCGATGGCCAGGGCGTCGCCCAGAACGACGCACGCCGTGGTGCTGGCCGTAGGCGCGAGATTCAGCGAGCAGGCTTCCTCTTTCACCGCGACGTCCAGTACCACGTCGCTGGCCGCGGCCAGTGTGGAGCGGGGATTGCCCGTCATGGTCACCAGACGGCATCCCAGGCGTTTGATGGTCTCGAGCAGCAGCACTACCTCTTCGTTCTCGCCGCTGTAAGAAATCGCCAGGACGGCATCCTCGCGCAGCAGCATGCCCACATCACCGTGCAACGCCTCCGCGGGATGCAGGAAGGAGGCGGGCGTGCCGGTGGAGGCCAGCGTAGCAGCCACTTTGCGGCCGATCAGGCCGGATTTGCCCATGCCGGTCACCACCACTCGTCCCTTGCAGGCGAACAGAAGTTCCACCGCCTGGTGGAAGCGGTCGTCGAGCCGCGCCAGGAGATCCTCGATGGCTTGCGCTTCGATGCGCAGAACCCGGCGGGCGCTGGCGAGAGTGTCGCGGGGCGTCATGAGGTAGTGACGGCCATCGAGGTCACGCGCGCACCGCTGCGACGATGCGCTGGAGCTGCGCCAGCAACGCGGGAAGCTGGTCGAGCGGCAGAGCGTTGGCGCCGTCGGAAAGCGCTTGCGCCGGATTTTCGTGGACTTCCAAAAAAATACCTTCGATGCCCGCAGCCATTCCGGCCCGCGCCAGCGGCGCGATGAATTCCGGCTGGCCGCCGCTGGCCTTTCCGGTGGCGCCGGGAAGCTGCACGGAATGGGTCACGTCGAAAATCACCGGGTAGCCGAACCGCCGCATCACCGCGAACGAGCGCATGTCCACGACCAGATTGTTGTAGCCGAACGACGCGCCGCGTTCCGTCACCAGAATCGCATGATTTCCGGTCGCGGTGATCTTTTCCACCGCATTGCCCATGTCCCAGGGCGCCAGGAATTGGCCTTTCTTGATATTCACCGCGCGCCCGGAGCGTCCCGCGGCCGTCAGGAGGTCTGTTTGCCGGCAGAGGAACGCGGGGATTTGCAGCACGTCGCAAACCTGGGCGGCCGCGTCCACCTGCGCGACTTCGTGCACGTCGGTGAGCACGGGAATCTGCACATCCTCGCGGATGCGCCCCAGGATGCGCAACCCCTCCGCCGACCCAGGCCCGCGATACGACCCAGCGGAGGAGCGGTTGGCCTTATCGTAGGACGCCTTGAAGATCACCGGCATTCCCGCGGCGCAGGCGATTTCCTTCACCCGGCGCGCCACCATGGTGGCGTGATCTTCGCTCTCGATGACGCACGGGCCGCAAATCAGAATCGGCGGGCGGCTCCCGCCGACGCGCACCGGCCCAATGGCAAACTCTCGTGTGCCTTCCATAGAATGTTGGCTGACGAAATCCGAAGGCGTTAGCCTATGCCGCAGGGGGGGAATTTGCAACGTGAGGGCGGAACTCTGACAGTTGTAAGAAACTGGAGCGCTGTGCCCAACCCGTCCGTTCCGATATCGGATGGGCCGCCGGCTGTTCGGCGCGGCCATGAAGTATCCGCTGTATCGCCTGGCGCATTTCCCGGAATGGCTGCTGCGGCGCAAACTCTACCTGGACTTCAGCGGACGCAGCGAGCCACGCTACCAGGTGCCGGACTACGTGCCCCTGCCCGACCACAGCCTGCGCCCGGCCTTGCTGGAGCTCACGGTGCTGTGAGCTCCCCGCGCGAGGGCATAGATTCGCACTCGGAAGAGCCCGGCAGTGGGGGGCTCCCACGGAGCTGACTGCGGCGGATGGGCAAATTGCGCGAACCCAATTGCGGGGAGCCGCCTGCTAGTATGCCGCCTGGAGCAGCTTTGCAAACTGGAGAACGTCCCCGAGAAGTCTGGCAGATTGCAAGGACTGCGGAGAGGACAGGTGGTGGCGCGGGCCGTGGACGGCAAATCATTGGCCGACATAACTCCCTTAGCAAGTCTCTCCAAGCGAATGGTTAGACTTCCACTACGTCCACGAGATTGACATGCATGGACAGCGGTGCTATACAACGCCGTCGACGGTGAAGGCGAAACATGGATTGCAACTGCCTTCCAGGTTTCTTGCAGTGGGGTCGAGGGACCGCACACAGATGCGCCTTCGTTTCACTTGTGCTCGCGGCGTTTGTTATGGTACTCGCTTTTCCCCGGTATTCTGCCGCGCAGGCGGCAGCGGCACGACCGCTCATCACGCAAAGCGTGGATGAGACCAGGCTGACATCCCTCACGGGGAACACACATCCGTTAGCGCGCGCGGAGTTTGACCGCGGTTCGGCGCCATCTAGCTTGCCCTTACACCGCATGCTACTCGTCCTGGGGCGAAGCCCGGAGCAACAGACTTCGCTGGAGACTCTGCTCCAAGCGCAACAGGACAAGACTTCGCCCAACTACCACGTTTGGCTCACGCCGGAGGAATTCGGGAAGCGGTTCGGCCCCTCCGACCAGGACCTGCAGACGGTAACCTGGTGGCTAAAATCGCACGGCTTCCAAGTGGCGCGAATCTCCAAAGGCCGTGGCGTAATTGAGTTTTCGGGAAGCGCAGCGCAGGTACGAGAGGCTTTTCACACATCCATTCACAGTTACGTTGTGAATGGCGAGCAGCATTGGGCCAACGCCAGCGATCCGCAAATTCCGACTGCTCTCGGGCCGATCGTGATGGGCGTGGACAGCCTGCACAACTTCCCGAAGCGAGCGGCGCACCGTTTGGCGAGTCTTCCCAGCCAGCTGGCGAAAACCGGGCCGTACCGGGGCATACAGCCCGCGCTCAACTGGGTGTGCGGATCGAACCCCACCACCAGCGCTCCGATCGAATGTTACGTGGTCGGTCCATATGACTTCGCGACTATTTACAACGTTCTTCCGCTCTGGGGCGCGACGCCGCCGATTGACGGCACCGGAGAATCCATCGCCATCGTGGCGCGCTCCAACATCAATATTCAGGACACGAACGATTTTCGGACACTTTTCGGGCTGCCGGTGAATCCCCCGCAAGTGATTGTAGACGGCCCAGACCCGGGGCTTGTGCCCGATGATGAGACCGAGGCCGACTTGGATGTGCAAATGTCCGGCGCCGTAGCCAAGGGCGCGACCATAGTGCTGGTGGTTTCCCAGACGACCGAGACGACGGATGGCGTGGACCTTTCGGCCTTGTACATCGTGGACAACAACGTAGCGCCCATCGCGAGCGAGAGCTTTCAGGCCTGCGAGCTGGAACTGGGGACGACGGGTAACCAGTTCCACAACGGCCTGTGGGAGCAAGCCGCGGCGCAGGGCATCTCCGTTTTCGTATCTGCGGGAGACAGGGGTTCGGCGGGGTGCGATTTCTCCCAGGGAACAACTCCGCAGCCGGCCGAGAGCGGCCTGCAGGTAAATGGTCTTGCCTCCACGCCCTATAACGTTTCTGTAGGCGGCTCGGACTTCAACGACGTCTCGAATCCGCAGGCCTATTGGAATACCACCGAGTCTCCGGCAACGCTCGAGTCCGCGAAGGGATACATTCCCGAGACCACGTGGAACGATTCCTGCACTAACGGTGTTCTCGCCAGCCTCGGACACAGCATGAACGCGGAGACAAACTGTAATAACCCGGCACTGGCCCAACTCGTAGCTACCATCGGCGGAGGCGGCGGAAAAAGCAATTGCACGACACCGGCTGGGGCCAGCCCAGCGGATTGCGTGGGAGGTTACGCCAAGCCGGCATGGCAAATAGGCACCGGTGTTCCCTCCGACGGCAAGCGTGACGTCCCAGACGTTACGCTGTTCTCTGGCGACGGAGCGCTGGGCAACTCCTACGGGATCTGCGAACGGGATGTTCTGAACATTGTATGTGACCCAACGAACTTGGTTTTTATCGGCGGCACATCCGCAGCGGCGCCTGCTTTTGCCGGTTTGCAGGCGCTGATTGACCAGAAGATCGGCGCTCCCCAAGGCAATCCCAACTATATCCTCTATCAGCTTGCTGCCGGACAATCAGCAACGGGCTGCAATTCCAGCGCGGTGCCGGCGAGCACTTGTGTGTTCAACGACGTCACGGCAGGAACGATTGCCATGCCTTGCGCCACATCCAGTCTGAACTGCCAGACGGAAAATTCCGGGGATCGCTTCGGCATTCTCACCGGCTACAGCGCGGGCAGCGGATACGACCTGGCTACGGGTCTTGGCTCGGTGAACGCCAACAACCTTGTGAACAGTTGGAGTGCGCTGAAACTCAATTCGTCCTCGACGAGCCTGACGTTGAATGACGGCAATGCGGTCAACGTGACGCACGGGACGCCGGTGAGCGTGGCCGTGTCGGTTTCTCCCACGTCGCCTGTGCCGACCGGAGACGTTTCTCTGATTGCGTCGCAAGCCGCCAGCACGATTAGCGCCGGCATACTGACGCTGGCGAATGGAGCTGCCTCGGGCACGACAAGCCTGTTGCCCGGAGGGACATCCTACAGCGTGACGGCGCATTACGCAGGCAACGGAAGTTACAGCGCAAGCGACTCGAATGCGGTGAGCGTCACGGTCACGCCGGAGCCCAGCCAGACGTTCGTGAATCTGGTGACGTTGGACTTAAACGGCAACGTCACTAGCTACGCCTCCAGCGGCGCGACGTACGGGAATGGCACGTTTGCGCTGCGGGTAGACGTGGGAGATTCCCAGGCAACTCTTTCGCCATCCACAGGAATCTCGAGCCGGTGTTCGAAGCGAGCCGACAGTTGCCCGACGGGAACGGTGGCGCTGACAAACAACGGAGCGCAATTTGCTGGCGGAGGCCTACCGCTGAACAGCGCAGGGTTTGCGGAAGACCAGTCGATCACGCCGGGCACATACGCAGTCAGCGCCACGTATCCGGGCGATTCCAGCTATGGGCCTAGCAGCGGGACGGGTAATTTCACGATCGCACTGGCCCCAACGAGCCTGAGCCTGGGATTTCTAAACTCGCAGCCGCAGTATGGCGACATCATTCAGGTTGATGCTCAGGCACAGACCACAAGCCATGGAGTTGCTCCCATCGGGACGATTTCCTTCTTGGTGGACGGCGCCCCGCTAACAACCAAGAGTCTTACCTACCAGGGTACTCCCTATACGCCGAGCAACACGACCTCTCCATACGCGTCCTTGGCCGTCGATGGATTTGCCGTGTTCCTGAGCCTGGGAAACCACAGCGTCACGGCGCAGTACTCCGGGGATGTAAACTACGCGCCAGCCACGAGCCCGCCAGCGGCGGTAAAAGTGACCCAGGCGGCGCCATTTTTCCAGGAATTCGGAGCGGTTCCGAACCCTGTAAACCTAAACCTGCCGGTAACGTTGACGGCAAAGCTTTATGGATCGGAATACGGGATCACTCCGACCGGCACAATCACGTTTCTCGACGGCGGCACGGCAGTGCCTGGGACGGTGACGTACTCAAACGTGGGTACCGAACTTATGGCCACAATGACCTACACACCGGCCACCGCCGGGGTGCACCAAATCTCCGCAACCTATTCCGGGGATGCAAACTATCTGTCCATAGTCGAGAACCCTGACGCCCTTACGGTTCAGGGACCGGATTTCAGTATCTCGACCTTGGGCAATACGTTGCAGACCGTGATGGCGGGACAGACGGCCACATACGTGAATGTGATCTCCATTTCGCCCCTGGACAACTATTCCGCGCAGGTCAACCTGACTTGCTCGAGCCCTGCCGCCGCGACGACCTGCGCGGTGAACCCCCCGGCTCTGGCGTCGTCCAGCGGCACTGCCAGTGTTATGGTGACCACGACGGCGCGCGGCAGCGTGGCGCCTCGGACGCCGGACAACCGCTTCACTTTCCCGCCAGGACCTTTATCCGTGTTTCTGTTGGGGATTCTCTCGGTAAGCCTGTACTGGCACTTGAGCAAGCCGCGAGGGCGACGGATGGCCAGAGCGGTCCCGCTTCTCACTGCCGCCGTCCTGCTCCTCATCTTGGGAGCAGCGAACGCGTGCGGGGGAGGAGGCGGCTCGACTCCAGTTACTCCGCCTCCGCCGCCCCCCTCAGGCACACAAGCTGGCAATTACACCATTGTCGTCACTGCGACCTCAGGGGCGCTGTCTCACACAACCACGCTCACACTGGTGGTCCAATGAGCCGATCCGTATTCGGCCGCAGCTTGCCGGCGCTGTGGAGAGCAGAAGCATGCCGGCAGGAGCCACGCTACCGGGTGCCGGACGACGTGCCCGTGCCGGACCACTCGCTGCGGCCGGCCTTGCCAGAGCTGACGGTGCTGTAGCAGGGCTCATCTGGCGCTCTAGCGCCGCGTGTGCTGGTTCGCGGCGCGGCGTGCGTCTTATTCGTCTCTCAGAGCGGACATGGGGTCGAGCCGCGCCGCGCGGCGCGCAGGAACGTAGCTTGCCAGGATGGCCACGCCGGCCAGCCCCAATGCGGAGACCGAGATGGTCAGGGGATCGTGCGGCTTGATTCCAAACAGCAGCGCGCCGGCCGATCTTCCCAGGACCAGCGCCAAACCCGTGCCCACCACCAGGCCGGCAAAGAGCATCCAGCCGACTTCGCCGAGAATCATGCCCACGATGTCGAGCCGCTGCGCGCCGAGCGCCATGCGCACGCCGATCTCGTTGGTGCGCTGGGCGACGGAATAGGAGATCACGCCGTACAACCCGATCATGGCCAACAGCGCCGCCAGAGCGCCAAAGAAGCCGGAAAGCCTGGCCATCAGGCGGTCGCGCACCAGTGAATTGCGAATTTGCGTCTCCATGTTGTGGAACTCGAGGGTGAGCATCGGGCTGGCGCCGGCCATGGCGCTTTTGACGGAAGCCGTCAGGCTGCCCAGAGGAAGCTGGGAACGAATCAGTATCTGCGCGTATTGGTCGGGGCGGTCGTCCTGCAGGGTGGTGACGTAAATGATCGGAGAAAACTCGTCGCGCAAATCATAGTACTTGGTGTCTTTCACCAGGCCGATGATTTCGTGCATGGGGCGGGGACGGCCAAGATATTCCTCGATTTGAAAGCGCTGGCCCAGGGGGTTGGCGCCCTTCAATATTTTCCTGACGAAGGCTTCATTGACGATGGCCACTTTCGGGGAGGCCGCGGTGTCGCTCCTGTCGAAGTCGCGACCGGCCAGGATGGGCACGCCCAAGGTGCTGAAATAGCCGGGACTGACCCGTGTGAACTGAGGCGTCACCGGGGCACGCTCCTGCTGCCCGGCCAAGACGATGCCTTCGTTCCACCCGTTGCCGCTCAAAGGAACGATGGAAGCATCGGCGACGCCCTCCACTCCTGGAAGCGCGCGCAGGCGGTCCACCAGGGCGATTTTGTAGGCCTGGCGCTGGTCCGGGGCGATTCCCAGTTTCGTGCAGTCCACGTCCATCTCCAGGATGCCCGTCTCGCGGAATCCGGCATTGGTGGCCAGCAGCTTGCCGAGGCTGCGGGCGAACAGCACGGCGCCGAAAACAAGGACCAGCGAGAAGGCGACCTGGGAAACCACCAGGACGCGCCGCAGGGCGAAGCGCTCGCGGCCGGCCGTCATTCCGCGGCCCGTGGCCTTCAGCACACCAGCGGGAGAGACTCGAGTGGCGCGCAAGGCAGGGACAAGCCCGAAAAACAGCGCGGTGAGGATCGCGATTCCGCCCGTGAACAACAGGATGCGCCAGTCGAGCGAGAGATCGAGGAAAAACTCGCTGCCCTGCGTGTGGATGGAGGCCACCAGGAACCGGCTGAGCCCCTGCGCCAAAAGGGCGCCCAGGGCGGCGCCCGCGAGCGCCAGTAAGACGCTCTCCGCAAGAAGCTGCCGGATGAGCCGGCCGCGGGATGCGCCAAGGGAGAGCCGCACGGTGATTTCGCGTTCGCGCGCGCTGGCGCGGGCCAGCATCAGGTTGGCGATATTGGCGCAGGCGATCAGCAGGACGAACCCGGCGATGGCCAGCAGAATCCAGAGCGGGTCCTGATAGGTTCGGCGCAGACGGGAGAATCCCGTGGCGGCGGAGAACGCGCCGAACTTGTATTCCATGTAATGTTTGACGGCTTCGGGGCTGTAGCCCGGGGGCACGGTGGCCTCAAGGATGCCCGCGGAGATGGAGTTGATCTGCGCGTTGGCTTGCGCGAGCGTCCATCCAGGCTTCAAACGGCCCATGGAGGCGAGCCACCACCCGATGCGATTGTCCATCAGGCTGTCTTCGCCGCGGATGAGCGGCTCGGAGCAAAGAGGGACGGCGACATCGTAGGAATGCCCCACATCCACGCCGTAAAAGCTTGCGGGCGTGACGCCCACGATCTCGAAGGGATGCCCTTCGAGACGGATGATGTGGCCCAGCACGTCGGGCTTGCCGCCGTATTCCCGTTGCCAGAAGGAATAGCTGAGCACCGCCGGCGGCCCGCCGCAGCCGCGCTGGTCGTCTTCTACGGTGAGGGTGCGGCCAATCAGGGCCGGCACTTGCAGAGTCTCAAAGAACTTACCGCTCACCCAGATACCTTCCGCGTAGCGGGCCTCGCCGCCCGACGCCAGGTTGAATCGCTCGGCGGCCCAGGCAAACGCGCTGGAAAAGGCCTGCTGGTGGTCGCGAATCTGCTCCCAGAGAGGAAAGGTGAGCTCGGAGTAGCGCCCTTCGAAATTGCCGGAAGACCAGTGACGATCGGCAATGCGCACGGTGGCAAGCTGCTGCGGGTTCGGGACGGGTATGGAGTTGAGGCGCACGGCGTCGATGAGCTGAAAAATGGCGGTGTTCGCGCCGATGCCCAGCGTGAGCGAAAGCACGGCGACGAGCGTGAAGCCCGGATTCAGGCGCAGCACGCGCGCGCCGTAGCGGACGTCCTGCAGAAGCGAATCGAGCCAACCGACACCTGTCATCGCGAGCTCCTGGTCAGGTCATTTGAGGATGCGGGGCGGGAACCCCCGGGCAGACGGACATAGAGCGCCACCCCTATTTTTTTGACGAAACAACGGCCGAGAGGTTTCGACGGTCGGGGAATAAATCTTGGCGGTCAACGAGCAGAGCCGGCGTTGGCAGAACTTGCTTGGAAACTACCCACGGTCAGACGGACACTGACCCTGGCTACCCGAGATGGATCAGTCGGCGGCGGCGATGGCTTGGCCGGTGCGGACGCGCCCGCGCGCCAATTTATGCTGGTTAGCCGCGCCGATAAATGCGGCAAACAGCGGGTGCGGCTTGAGCGGGGCGGACTTGAATTCGGGGTGGAACTGGCAGCCGAGGAACCACGGGTGGTTCGGGTCTTCAACGATTTCAACGTACACCCGGTCCGGCGTGCGCCCGGTGATGCGGAATCCCGCCGCCACCAGCGTCTTCTCGTATTCGGGATTGAACTCGTAGCGGTGGCGGTGGCGCTCGGAAATTTCCGTGGTGCCGTAGGCGCGCGCGGCAAACGACCCGGGCTCCAGCACGCAGGGCCAGGCGCCCAGGCGCATCGTTCCGCCCATTTCCTCCACGCCGAGCAGGTCGCGCAGCTTGAAGATCACGCGGTGCGGCGTCTGCGGATCGAATTCGGTGGAGTCCGCGCCCTCCAGATGCGCGCAGTCGCGCGCGTACTCGATGGTGGCGCACTGCATCCCCAGGCAGATCCCGAAAAACGGCACCTTCTTTTCGCGCGCGTAGCGGATGGCTTCCACCATGCCGGAGATTCCGCGTTTCCCGAATCCGCCGGGCACCAGGATGCCGTCCACGTGCGACAGCCGCTCGGCCGCCGTCGCCGGCGAATCAATTTCCTCCGCCTCCACCCACTCCAGCACGGTGCGCAGTTTGTGCGCCACCCCGCCGTGCACCAGGGCCTCGCGCAGGCTCTTGTAAGCGTCTTCGAGCTGCACATATTTGCCCACCACGGCGATGCGCACCTCGCCCTCGGGATTGTGGATGCGCTCCAGGAATCCCAGCCAGGGGCGCAGGTCGCGCTCCCGCGCTTCCAAATGCAGCAGGCGCAGGATCTGCTCGTCCAAGCCCTCCTGCGCGAACGACAGCGGGACGTCGTAGATGCATTCCACGTCGTTGGCCGCGATCACGCAGTTCTCCGCCATGTTGCAGAACAAGGCGATTTTTTTCTTGAGCTCCTGCGGGATGGGCCGGTCCGCGCGGCACAGCAGAATGTCCGGCTGCACCCCGATGCTCAGGAGCTCCTTGACGCTGTGCTGCGTGGGCTTGGTCTTCAGCTCGCCGACGGTGGGGATGAAGGGCACCAGGGTGACGTGCACGAACACGGTGGCCTCGTGGCCCATCTCCAGCCGCATCTGCCGCATGGCCTCGAGGAACGGCAGCGACTCGATATCACCCACCGTCCCGCCGATTTCCACGATCACCACGTCCACGTCGTGGGCCACTTTGCGGAACGCGGCCTTGATTTCGTCGGTTACGTGCGGAATCACCTGCACCGTCTTGCCCAGATAATCGCCGCGGCGCTCCTTGGCCAGGATCAACTCGTAGATCCGGCCGGTGGTCCAGTTGTTGTCGCGCGTGAGCCGCGCGGAGGTGAACCGCTCGTAGTGCCCCAGGTCCAGGTCCGTCTCCGCGCCGTCTTCGGTGACGTACACCTCGCCGTGCTGGTAGGGACTCATGGTGCCGGGATCCACGTTCAGGTAGGGGTCGCACTTCTGAAGGGTGACGCGCAGACCGCGGCTCTCGAGCAAACACGCGAGAGATGCTGCGGCGAGGCCTTTGCCGAGGGAGGAGACGACGCCGCCAGTCACAAAAATAAATTTCGGCGGCGTGCCCTGGACTGTCAACGTTCCGGTCAGCGTCCCTTGCACCGTTTCACTGCTTATTCATCCGGCGCAGAATTGAAGTACGACCTATTATCCGGGCCGTGGCGCGAGATGTCAACCCAGAGAAAAATGCGAGTTGAGAGCCGCGGTCGCCTACAGTCGCAAGTTGAAGGCTGAAAGTCGAGCGAGAAGAGCCGGGAGGTGAAATTTCACCAGCCGGCAGCCGACAAGCAGGAGTCACCGCTTCAACATCGCCTCCACCCGCGCCACATCCCCCGGCACGTCCACATGGTGCGTGTCGTGCGGCGTTTCCACGACCCGAATGCGATAGCCGTGCTCCAGCAGCCGGAGCTGCTCCAATTGTTCCAGGACTTCCAGGCGGCCCGGCCGCAGCTTGGGGAACGCCAGCAGCACATCGCGGCGGTAGAGATACACGCCCAGGTGCTTCCATTGCGCGGGGCGAGATTTCCCGCCGGCCGGCGCGCCGGGAGGCGACGCGTCGCGGGTGTGAGGAATCGGCGCGCGGGAAAAATACAGCGCATGGCCGGAAAGGTCGGTCACCACTTTCACGACGCGCGGGTCCGCCGCGTCCAACTGGTCCTTGACGGGCGTCGCCAGCGTGGCCGCGCCCGCGGCGGCCTCGCCGACGGTCGGCGTGAGGACTGCCTCGATGAGCGCCTCGAGGGACGCGGGCTCGACCAGGGGCTCGTCGCCCTGCACGTTGAGATACAGCGGCGCCACGCGAGTCTCCGCCACCTCCGCCACCCGCTCCGTGCCGGAGGAATGATCGCTGCGAGTCATCACCGCCTCGCCGCCTGCCGCGCGCACCACGCCCGCGATTCGCTCGTCGTCGGTGGCCACGAGTACGCGAGAGATGCCGCGGGCCTGGCCGACGCGCTCGAGCACGCGCACGATCATGGCTTTGCCGCCGATTTGCGCCAGGGCCTTTCCCGGGAAGCGCGTTGAGGCGTAGCGTGCGGGAATCACGGCGATTACGGCATCGGCCAATTTCGCCTCCCACTTCCACCGCGGTGTGCGGCGGAAGCGGCGGGGATGTTAACACAGTCGGGTGACGGGGCCCGCCGCGGCGTGCTGTGCTGCCCTCGGCACTCACATTCTCCGCTTCCGGCATCAGCCGTGCAGTGGAGTGGCCCGCAGCCCGCAGCCGGCCCGGCAATTACCCCATCTTGCTTTCGCACTCCCCGGTGCTACAATCCCGGTCAGCTTCCGGCGCGCGAGCCTCGGTCGGTGCCTCATCGCGATGCGCCGGAATTGCTGCGGCATCGGGGACATTGCCCACCCATCCCGCGTGGCGAGCGAGGGGAGCCGTGAGTCAGCAGGCCGGCAGAGGGCTCCGGTTGATCGGAGGCGCACTCTTGTGCGCTTTTCTGGTGGCGGGCGCGGGCGCGCAAACGCCCGCACAATCACCCACGCCGCCCCCAGCGGCGCCCGGTCAGAATCCAGGATCTCCACCCCAGAGCATCGTCATTCCCGTTCCGCCGGAGCGGGGGAAGACAGATTCCAAGCCGGAGGGAAAGAACGCGGTGCGCGTGGACGTGGATCTCGCGCTGGTAAACGTGACCGTGACCGACCCCTATAACCGTCTGGTGACCGGACTGGAACAGGAGAACTTCCGCGTGTTCGAGGACAACGTGGAGCAGGAAGTTACGCACTTCTCGGCGGAGGACGTGCCCGTTTCGATCGGCGTAATCCTGGACCTGAGCGGGAGCATGGCCAACAAGATCGACAAATCCCGGATCGCCGCGTTGCAATTCTTCAAGACCGCGAACCCGCAGGACGAGTTCTTCGTGGTGAGCTTCAACGAGCACGCCCAGCTTTCCAGCCCCTTCACCACCAGCGTGGACGACATCTCGACGCGCCTGATGTTTACGGCGGCGCACGGGCGCACGGCGCTGATGGACGCCATCTATTTGGGCCTCTCGCAGATGCGCGGGGCGCGCAACCAGAAGAAGGCCTTGCTGCTGATTTCCGACGGGGGCGACAATCACAGCCGGTATTCCGAGCACGACATCCGCAATTTTGTCCGCGAAGCGGATACGCAGATCTACGCCATCGGCCTTTACGACGAAGCCAGCGCCCGCGCCACGCCCGAAGAGGCCAACGGCCCCGCGCTGCTCGGCGAAGTGACCGACGAGAGCGGCGGCCGCACCTTCGCCGTAAGTAACCTGAACGACTTGCCCGATATCGCCATCAAAATCGGGATGGAGCTGCGTAACCAGTACGTGCTGGGCTACCGCCCTTCGAATCGCCCCCGGGACGGCAAATGGCGTAAGATAAAAGTGAAGTTGCGGCCCCCGAAAGGACTGCCTCCTCTGAATGTGTACGCGAAAAGCGGCTACTACTCTCCGGAATAAACGTGGGCCCCTCAGCCTGGGAATCTGTCTCTGCGCGGCGCTCGCGCTGGCGGGAGTGTCTCTGTGGGCCGCGCCGGCCGGGCCGGTGCCGCCGGCACAGGGCACCGCTGCGCCGCCGCAGGGCCGGGCCCAGTCCCAGCCCCAAGCGCCGCCCCCGGCACGGCCGGGCGAATACCGACTGCGGCGCGACGTGGACCTGGTGGTGCTGTATGCCAGCGTGCTGGACGAGCACGGCAACTTCGTTCCCAGCCTCGACCAGAACAACTTCCGGGTCTACGAGGACAAAGTCGAGCAGAAACTCTCCACGTTCAGCCGCGAGGACGTTCCCCTGACCGTGGGATTGGTGGTGGACAACAGCGGGAGCATGCGCGACAAACGCGAAAAGGTGATCGCCGCCGCGCTCACTTTCGTGGAGACGAGCAACCCCCAGGACGAAGTCTTCGTGGTCAACTTCAACGACGAGTTCTTTCTCGATCTCGACAAGGATTTCACTTCCAACATCGGGGAGCTCCGCGAGGCCCTGGAGCGCGTGGACTCGCGCGGCGGCACGGCGCTGTATGCCGCGCTGGTCGGCTCGATGGACCATTTGAAGAAAGGCACGCACGACAAAAAAGCTCTGCTCATCATCACCGACGGGGAGGACAACGCCAGCGGGCACATCACCCTGCAGTCGGCGGTGGAGCAGGCGCGCAAGACGGGCACGCTGATGTACGCCGTCGGGCTGCTCGATCAGGACGACAAGAAGGAAGCGCGGCACGCGAGAAAGGCCTTGCTCACGCTGACGTCGGAAACCGGCGGGGCGGCCTACTTCCCCAGCTCGGTGGAAGACGTCCAGGCCATCTGCAAAGAAATCGCGCGCGACGTGCGCAACCAGTACGTGCTGGCCTACTACCCCACGAACGTGGCCAGGGACGGCACTTTCCGCAGCGTGAAGATTGACGTGGTGAACCCGCCGCATCGCGCCGGCAAAATCTCGGTGCGCACCCGCCTAGGCTACTACGCGCCAAGAGCTTCCACCGGCGACTGAGGCAGCGCCGGAAAGTCCTGAGTTTCTCGAAGGGCGCGCAGGCTGAAAGTCCGGACTACTCTTGCTGTGTTCTGTTCGAGCGCCGGGGATGGAAGCGGCAGCCGTTCACGCTTGCTACAATCTCCGGCATGACGCCCGCACCGATAAAGCCATTGATCGCGCTGCAGGTCCTCGAGCAGGTGGACATCCGCGCGGGCACCATCGAATCCGTGGAGGACATTCCCGGTTCCGACAAACTCGTCCAGATGCGCGTGCACTTCGGGGACCACAGCCGCACCATCGTCGCGGGCTTGAAGCAGGCGCGTGCGAATCCGCGCGAAATCGAAGGGCGGCAGGCGCTGTTCGTCGTCAACCTCGAGCCCCGGAAAATGCGCGGGGTCGTGTCGGAAGGCATGCTCTTTGACATTGGATTTGCCGACGGAGTCCGCCCCGTGCTCGCCCTGCCGGAAGCGCCCGTTCCGGACGGCACTCGCGCGGGCTAATCCTTGGGCACCAGCTTCCAGGAGGGGTCGGGATTGTATTCCCTAATGGCCGCGGCGATTTCCGCGGTCTTCGGTCCCAGATTCTTCTCGTAGACCCGGCCCTGGGTATTGACGATGAACGTCATCACGCCCGAATTGCCCCATTCAGCGGGATAGGCTACGAGCGCAAAACCGGCGATCATGTGCCCGTTGAGGAGGTAACCGAAAGCGCCGCCCGGCGCGCTGGGGCCTTGCCGCGTGAGAATCTTGAAAAAATAGCCGTGGTAGGGCGAGTGTGGCCGCGCGGTTTCCGCCGAACCGGCGGAGCCGCCCGCGCTGGCCTTGGCGGGCTTCACCGATGCGCCCTGGCTTGGGCGTCCGGCGGCATACCCTTCGGCGCGGGCTTGCGCCACCAGCGGACCGAGCGGGCTGGGCGGTTCATCGGGACTGGTGTCCCAGTACAACCCATCGTGCTTTCCCGGCGTGCTGATGAATTTCTGGGCGTATTGGGACAGGCCATCTTCATCGTTGCCGCTCTGCGTGAAATATTCCCACTGGGCGAAGACGTAGGCGCGGCAGGTCATGATGGCGGAGAGTTCGTCCTCACCGATGCGCCGGTTCAGGATTTCTTCAATTCCCGCGTGCGTGTCGAACCGCCATTTGTCGCCGTCTTTCACGATGGGGATGGGGAAAGGAAAATGGTTCGCGCCGACGTAAACGATGTACTTCCCTTCGGCCGCTTTTTCGAGCGTGCAGGCCTCCTGCAAATGCGCCGCGAAGCGTTCCATGTGCTGCTTGAGCTGCACGGGATCGCTGGAGTGCAGCTTCTCGTGCTCCGGTCCGAAAATAGCTGCCATGGCGGCATGGTCTTGCGCGATGCCCGCGGCGACGAGCGCGTCTTTGGCTTCTTCGGGTGTCGCGTACAGCGTTTGTTGAACAGCAGGCTTCGTTGCCGGCGCCTTGTGCGCCGCGTGCGGGGATGTGCCGGACTGCGCCCAGACGGCGGGACTCACTGCGAGTGCCGCGGCTGCCAGGATGAGGGTTGCCGCGTGCAGACTGCGCGCGGCGCGCAGCCCGGAAGTGTCCAGGTGTTGCGTGTTCATCGGCTCATTCCTTTCCATGATCGGATCTCGCGTGCGGGCCGGAGCGGATGTGTCGGTGCTGCTAAGCATTGTCCTGCTCATGGCCGCCTCCCACCGCCGCCGGACGGTCTCGGCGCCGGCGCGGGTGCGGGCCTGGGCGCGGGTGCGGGACGGCTGACTGGCGCCTGGCGGCTGGTCTGCCCGCGCTGGCTGGTTTGCGCAGGATTAAATGTGCTGCGCTCTGTGTCGAACGCGGAACTCGGCGGGGCGACAGGCCGCTCGGCGGGGCGTGCCTGCGGGGCGGGAGCCGGCCTTGCCTGGGGAGGCTCAGCCGGGCGGGCCACAGCCTGAGGAGCAGCCGGTCTGGCAGTCTCGGCAGGCGCCGGCCGGCCTTGCCCTTCCATGACCATGCCTGGGCCGCCGCCCTCGCGACCCCGGAAATCTTCGATGCGCGTATCATTCGGGTTGATGTTGCGCTGGATCACCTGGTTGTTCACCTGGCGGCGGGGAGGCTCGCCGACGCGCTCGTTGGCACGTTCGACGTTGCCCACGGCTACGTTCGTGTAGCGCACGTCGTGATGCACGGCATTGTAGTGGTTGAGGTTTTCGACGTTCACGCGGCGGCCGATCACGGCGCGGTTCACGGTCACGGTTCGGAAGCGATCGTTCACGTAGACGCTGTTGATGTGCACGAAGGGGCGCGCGCGCACGGCCCAGGGCCTGGCGAGAGGGCCCCAGCCGAAATAATAGATACCCGGCCCGCCCCAATTGAAGTCGTAGCAGAGCCAGGGGCCAATGGGAAAGCCCGGGCCGAAGGTCATGAACGGTCCGTGGAACCGATGGCGTCCAATGAACACGATCGCGGGGTCATAGATCGGCACGTAGAGCACCTGCGGCTCGACCGGCCAGATGTTCCAGTAGCCGTCCTGATCCACAACCTGAAGCTGCGGCCCGGACTCGAGAGTGCCGGCATCGTTGGCCATGCCGCGCAGCCGCTGGATGGAGGCGTCCACATCCGCGGATTGATTCACATAGGCCTGGCCCAGCGAAGTCGTCCAATCGAGGCGGTTGTCCATCATGTAGAGCACGGTGGGATAGTGCGCGACGGCCTTCACGCTAACGTCCCAATCCTGGTTGTCGATGTCGTCCGGATTGCCGCCGCCGCGCAGAAAGCGCGAGGCCTCGTCAATCTGGTCGGGGAAGGTGGCGGCCAACAGCACCTGCGCGAGCAGGGGATCGGGATAGAGGGCGATGGGAGCGAGCAGATTGTCCATTTGATCCGGCGTGAAGTTCGCGTACGCGCTCTGATCCTGGTTCTGGTCCTGACTCTGGCTCTGGTCCTGGTTCTGCTGGGAGGGGTCCTGCGCGCGCAAGCCTGCCGCGCGAGCGGTGCCGCCCGGCGGGACCGCGGCCCCAAACATCAGGAAGAACAGCAGGAGAGACAGAAGGAGAAAACCTCCAGGTCGAATGCGCATGATTGCTCCTCTCCTCGGCATGCCGATCCACATCGGCTCTCGTTCCGCGGCCCCGGCGTGGCGGATGGCCACAGGCGGGTGTGCCCGAGTCGCGGCTGACCGGCGCATGGGCGATCTCCCCCTCGAAGTCCGACCTGCGAGGGTGCGCAGGTGAATTGTACTCCATCCCGGGAATGCAAGCGCGCCGCGCGGGAGGCGCGGGAAGGCAGGCGCAGAAGGAAAAGGCTTCACCATCGCAAACGTCTGGTGCCATCACACACCGCATATCGCCTCCAGAAAACTCGTCCCGTGCGGAATCCTACCGCCGAAAATCTGCGCTACCGTTTGGCCCAAGTCCGCGAGCGTCTCGCGCGTGCCCAGATCGCGCCCGGCAGGCTGCGCCGGAGCATGGGCGAGAATCGGCACGTACTCGCGCGAATGGTCGGTCGAGGGCGAACAGGGACACGGATCGCACCCGTGGTCGGCGGTGAGCAGGAACAGGTCCGCAGCGGCGAGCCGCGGCAGGAGCGAGCCGAGCCACACGTCGAACTCCTCGAGCGAGCGCGCGAAGCCTTCTACGTCTTTGCGGTGGCCGAAGAGCATGTCGAAATCGACCAGGTTGGCGAAAATCAGGCCGCGCGGATGCGCGGCGAGCGCCGCGGCGATCTTCTCCATCCCATCCGCGTTGCTTCGCGTGGTGACGTAATTCTCCAGGCCGCGGCCGTGGTAGATATCGTGAATCTTGCCGATTCCGAGCACCGGCACGCTACGCTCCGCCAGCACGTCGAGCAGCATGGGCCGGGGCGGCTCCACGGCGTAATCGTGGCGGCGCTCCGTTCGACGGAAATCGCCTGGAGCGCCCGTGAAAGGCCGTGCAATCACGCGTCCCACGCGGTGGGGCCCGTCGAGCAGGCGCCGCGCAATCTCGCACATGCGATACAGCTCGGGGACAGGGATCACGTCCTCGTGCGCGGCGATTTGGAAGACGCTGTCGCCCGAGGTGTAGACGATTGGGCGACCCGTGCGCATGTGCTCGGCGCCCAGCTCTTTCAGGATCTCTGTGCCGGATGCTGGTTTGTTGCCCAGGGTGGCGCGGCAGATCTGACGCTCGAATTCCACCATCAATTCGGGCGGGAACCCGTGCGGATACACAGGAAAGGCGCGTTCGAGCCAAATGCCGGCCATCTCCCAGTGGCCGGTGGTGGTGTCTTTCCCCGGCGAGCGGGTGGCCCCGCGACCGAAGCTGGCCAGGGGCTTTGCGGCTGGCGGAATGTGATCGAGCGGGGCGATGTTGCCCAGCCCCAGTCGCGCCAGATTCGGCAGGCGCAGCGGGCGTGAGCGGGCGATGTGGCCCAGGGTGCTGCGGCCCGCATCGCCGTAGTCCGCCGCGTCGGGCAGCGGACCGATGCCCACGCTATCGAGGACTATCCAGAGGACGCGTGATATGCCCGGGATGTTCATTGGCGCCATCTGCGGCTAGCCCCGTTCACAAGCATCGATTCCGAACCAGACGCAAGAGCGGAGCTGGAAGGACACAGTACCATTCGCTTGCTGAAGAGGAGAGGTATCGCCCCTCCCCCCCCACTTTATGGATCTGCACAAACGAAAGAAGTTAAGCCTGGATAACGCGCAAACCCTTGAAAACAGGCAATTTGAAGTTGCTGTGGAATGAACAAATCCGAGGTGATTTTGGATGTGCAGAAACTAAATGGAGTTACAGCGCTAAGCGTGGATCTGCACAAACTACATGAGTTAGAGGGAGATTGGCCGCGGGCTGTTCGGAATGGTCTGGTGGGATCCATACGTAATCACCCTGCTATCATATAACATAGGCTACAGAGAAAGTCAATAAGAATTTGGGGGAATGTCGTCAGCACATGATATGTCCGCCGGATTAGCACGTGAACTGTCCGCAGGAAGGGGCGTTCGCCTGCCGCGTGAAACTATGTCTTGAAGATATTTCCGCCCGGTGCTCCCATGCGGTCACAGTTGAGGGCAGAAATCGGGGAGGGCAACAATGAGCGAGAGAACAAATCGGGGTGCGCAGGCCGAGGGGCCTACGCGGCGGCAAGCGATTGCCTGTGTGGCGGCTGCGATAGGTGGGCTGGCCGTGGGCTCGACAGAATCCTGGGCGCGGGCTTGGGCGAAAGCCGAGGGAGGGGTTTCTCGTACGGCGGAAGCCATTCACCAGGAGATCGTCTTTCAGGCGAGCCGGAAGCGCGTGTACGCGGCGCTAACGGAGGCGGCACAGTTCGAGCGCGTGGTGCAACTGAGCGACGCCATGAAGACGCGCATGCGCCCGGGAGCGCCACCCGCGCAAATCAGCGCAGAGGTGGGCGGCACCTTCTCCACGTTTGGCGGGATTATCGTGGGGAGGCAGATCGAGCTGGTGCCCGACGAGAGAATCGTACAGGCCTGGCGTCCAGCCCATTGGAAGCCGGGCGTGTACTCAATTGTGAAGTTCGAGCTTGCCGAGAGCGGTTCCGGAACGTTGCTCGTTCTGGACCACAGAGGCTTCCCCGACGGCGATGGGCAAGGGCTGCTTGACGGTTGGAACAAGAACTATTGGGAGCCGCTGCGGAAATACCTGGCTTAGGAGCTCGGCGCGAAGAAGCAGAGCGCAGCCAAGAGTGGCTGCGCCACCCCGCCGCGTTTTGGTTGGAACCTAGGCCTGTTCCTAGCTGGACTTCTTCGCTGCTGCTTTCTTGGGCGCGGCGGCGGGTACGGCATACTCGCCTTCGACGTCAACGACCGAGGTGCCATCGGCGTTCGTTGTGAAGGTGTGCGTGCCCTTGCCGGTGATGCCCTTGAGCTTTCCCGTGCCGCCCGTGAAGGCCCACGTGCCCTTGGAGACTCCTGGCTTCCCGTCTTTCACAGAGGCGGAATCATGGAAGCTGACGAAGAATTTATCGCCGTTTTCCATATTGCCGACGTAAGTGCCCATGGATGTGGCGCGGGTGCTGGTGATTTCCAGGAAGGCAACGGAGGATCCATCCTTGGATTTCCCACCTTCCATTTCCATGGGAGTGGCCCAGGTGCAGGTGCCACTCTTCACCAACTGCATGGTGTGACCGGGCTTGTCGCCGGCGTCGGCGGTGCCGACTAGCTCCCCCTTGGGGCATTGCTGCTTTCCGGTGACCTTTGTCTGTGCGCCAACTGCGGATGCAAACAACAACGCGAGACCCATGATGCTGACGGTACGCAGTTTCATGTTGCCCCCCTGAAGATTGTGAATGTGTTGAACGAGACTTCTGGATCCGACCTCTGGCTCGCGCATCCTACGCTGGCTCTAGCCTGAATACAACGAATCCCCTATACCTGCTCATTTGTCATGCGTGGACGGGGGCCGACTGGCGAATTCGGCGAACATGGATTTGGTTCTGCCGCTTGCGGGTTTGGGCGATGTCGTAGGAGGCCTGCATGCGCATGAGGGTGTCCATTTTCACGCCGAAGGCTTTTTCAATGCGCAAGGCCATGTCTCCAGAGAGATCCGCCTTGCCGTTCAGGAGGCTGGACAGCGCGGGCCGGGAAACGTGGAGAGCGGCAGCCGCAGCCGTTACGGACAGGCCCGCGGGGCGGATGATTTCCGTGCGGATGAAATCTCCAGGATGGGGCGGGTTCTTGATGGGCATGTCGTTCCGTCCTCTTTTCTAGTGATAGTCTTCCAGATTCACGTCATAAATTTCCCGCTCCGCCATGTCGATAAGAAACGTCAAGCGGCGGTTCCGGGTTACGCTAAGGCTCCATGTGCCCTTGCGTTCTCCGGCCAGGCTATGCACCTTCCACGCGGGGAGGGAGCGTAATTCCTCCGGGTCCTGCATTTCGTCGAGGAATGCCATCATTTTGCGGAGCTTGTCCACCGAATCGGGCGGGACGCCTTTGGCATTGTCCTCAACGTAGAGCCTTTTCAGGCCCTTATGAGCGAAGGACCGTATCCTCACCAGGCGAACTGTAACCTGTCACTTAACACTTGTCAAGGACGATGAATTGCCGGGGGCGGGAGAGGGCACAGTCATGCCGTGACCCTACGGGAGGGGGGAGGGCGCTGAGGATCGAAATTCGAAACTCGAAAATCGAAAAACGGGCAGTCAACAAGTGGCTGAGTTATTTCAACTTTTCCCAAACCACTGTGCGGACAGTTTTCTTGCCGGAGGCGGGGTCGGTGGAAGGCTCAGTAGTCAGCGTTAACGTGTTCCCGTCCAGCTTATAGGTTCGAACATGGTCTGTGCCGGCGCGCGACTGGTCCCAAGATATTTCTACGTGGTGGGTGACGGTTTTGGCTTTGGTGTCGATGGTATACGTGCCGGCATAGGCGAGCATGCTGCGGATCAGGGCTTCGGCTTCGTCCGGCGTAGCCACGGAGCCTGCGGGTTTCTTGCGGTCGGTGCCCACAATGAGCACCATCATGCGGCCGTCGCTCGAGTAGTTGATGAAACCGGAAGGATGGGCACCCATGACGTCGGACTTGGCGCCGGAGGGAAGATCCTCGCGGACATAGGCAACCAGCTTCCAGGTCCCCACAATGGCCTGCTGGATGGTTTTGGCGCGCGCGGTCTGCGCCGGAAGGTGGCCAGGAAGTCCGAGAACCGCGACGAGGACGAAAAGAACAGCTCGCTTCATTGGGAAAACTCCTCTCCGTTTGTTCCTACCCGGGATTTCGGATTTGGACCGCTTGCTGGGGCGCATCGTACGCTTTCTCAGGCAAAAACCGAAACTCGAAATTCGAAACTCGAAATTCGGCAGGACCGATGAGGATCGAAACCCGATCCCGCCACGGCGGGACGAAAATCGAAACTCGAAAATCGAAACTCGAAATTCGGTAGGACCGATGAACATCGAAAATCGAAAAACGAAAATCGAAAAACGGTCACATCGGAGCTGGAAGATCGAGATTCGATCCCGCCCCGCCCCGGCGGGCAGGCGCGGCGGGACGAAACTCGAAATTCGGCTGGGGCACGCGGCGCCTCGCGCTCGATACTTGTTCCCTTTTTCCGATGAGAGAATTCCTTCGAGATCAAGAAGTTCAGAAGCTGATTACTTTGTCGCATTCTTCCGTCCAAGCCGCCAGTTCGTCCATGCTGCTGCGGCGCACCTGGGGAATAAGGGACTCGGGAGGAATCCCGCGAGCGTCCATACAGGTGCCGCAAGCCGCGACCGCCGCACCGGTGGCTGAAATGGCGCGCAATAGCTCTTGCGGGTTGTAGTCCGGATGGGCGGGAGCAAATCCGGCGATCCCGCACAAGACGCCGTCCCCCAGCAGAAAAACGCGGACGGCCGCCGTGCGCGAGAGCACAGCCGCGAGCCGCAGCCCGTTGTAGGCGCGCTGATCTCCATACGGGGAGTCATTGAAGATGAATAGACAGTTCATTTTGGCGGGCGGGGCGACTCTCTCCGGCCGAACCTATTGCGAATGGCCGGCCTTCGCGGCTTTTTCGGCGACGCGCGCGGTGAACTTGAGGTAATCGATCACAGCCCGCTCATGGAAACCTGTGCTGAAGACATCCACATCGTCGCGGCAGGACACCTTGAAGCGAAGTTTCCGGCCTTGAATCTCGACGAGCTCGACCTCCGCCACGACGGTCATGCCGACCGGGGTTGCCGCGACGTGGCTGACGTCCACGTGAGTCCCCACAGTCCTTTCACCCGGCTCAAGGTAGGGCCGCAACGCCTCAAGACATGTACATTCGATGAAGCCAATCATCAAGGATGTGGCGAAGACGGGAGGCATGTCGGCGAAACCAACGAAGGCCGGCGAGATCGCCGGGACCGCCGGGACCGTCAATCGTTCGTCAACGCGAATGCTCTGAGTGTGGCGCAGGCCGACTTTGAGATCCGGGCTCATTTCGATTCTCCATGCAAGAGTTAATGGGGGCAAGAACGGCCAGGATACGGCTGGTTGCCCGCCTTTTATTACTTGTAACCGGAATCTCCGAATTGGACCTCTGGGTTGGGCATCGTACGCTTGCCTTGCACTGGACACAACGAAATTGCCGGAAAAGCCGGCCGCCAAATTCCCACGGTCAGAAAAACACTGACCGTGGCTACCCAGGCAGGAAGAAAACGCCGAGCATCCGAGAACAAGCAGGGAGGGCGCAGCAAGCAGCGCCCCTACTGGAAGAGATCGAAAATCGAAAATCGGGCAGGAGGCGGAGGACCGGGTGGGTAGTTTGCGGGGGCTACTTCGCCGGGGAAGCGGGATGCGTGGTTCCGGTGTAGCGAAAGGCCAGGACCACGATGGCGGCGGAATCGGACGGGGCACCTGCGCGCCGGCCGGGGGCGAAGCGCCACTCGTGGACGGCAGCCAGGGCTGGCGGAGTGAGCGATTCGGAGTCGCGCAGGGTTTCGACGGCAGTGAGCTGGCCCTGCGGTCCGACGTGGGCACAGAGGATGACGCTGCCATCGCGCACGGCGGCGGGCGGGTATTGCGGCTCCACGGTAACGACCGGAAGCGCGCCGCGGTCGGGCGAATCGGGCAAGGGTTCGTCGTACTTATGCACGGGCGGGGCGCGGAGAGGCTCATAGGACTGCGAAAACAGGAAGGTGATGCCGACTCGCGCGGCGACCGGATGGCCGTCCTGGCGCGCGGGGAAAAAGCTCCAGGTGTGCACCGTGCTGAGGACATTTTCGAGGAACGGGGACGCGCCGCGAACAACCGTGGTGTCCGTGAGCCGGCCTCGCGCGTCGATGAGGGCATCGAGGACAACTTCGCCGCCGAAAAGGGATTGCGAGGAATAGGGCGAAGCGATCAAAGAAAGCGGAGCGGGAGGCGAAAAACCCTGGGCCGGCGCGGCGGGGCCGTCGCCAGGCCCCAAAGCTCCCGAAGCGATGTGCCAGGGAATGCCCTTCTGCTGCAACAGGGCAATCGCATAATGGACGGGGACGGCTGCGCCTACGCCCTGCGGATCGCGGTCCGCGGCATTGGCGGGCGGAGCGGGGCCCGGGCGGAGCCATTCTCCTTCTACAAAGCCCACCACGTCACGGGATTCGGCAGAGACGAGGGGAGCACCGCTCTCTCCTCGCCGGACTTCATGATTAAAGAGGAACAGTTCGGTTTCGCTGCGTCCGAGGAAGAGTCGGGAGAACTGGAAATCGAAGACCCTGCTGGAGGTGCGGTCGTCCACGGAGGCGTCCAGGGTGTGCGCATCGAGGGGCTGTGCAGGATAGAGAGCTGCGGCGAGCACGGCGCCGCCTCGCTGGAGCCAACTGAGGGACAACGGCAAGAATCCGACTTTGTAGCCGCGTTCGAAGGGATTTGGCGTGACCCGCAGGACGGCCACATCGTGATCGCGATCCAAGGCCACGAGCGTGGCCGGCAGGAACCGGGGCGGCCCCGCGGGCGGACGGAGCAGAATGTACGGCTGACCTCCGCGAATCTGGCTAAGGACGTGCGCCGCGGTGATGAGGTAGCCCTGCTCGTTGATGAAGAAGCCGTCGCCGTAGAAGAGATAGCGATAGCCCCGGTCGGAAGGGGAAGGATCCACGGGGTAGACAATCGGACAGAGGGCGGCGGAGAGCGCAGCGTCGTCCGCGGGCGGGACGGGCGCGGCAGGCATTGCCGAGGGACACGCAAGACAAACAAGGGCGGCGAACGCTAGGGCGGCGAATTTACGATCGAGATTCATTGGCGCGGAGAGAGGGCAAAGTGCGTTGTCCCGCGGCAACCAGCATAGCGCCGACTGACGTTCCGGAAAGCACGGAATGAAAACCCACGGTCAGAGAGGCCCTCCAGCAACCGGCGGGCAAGTACTGACCGTGGCTACCGGGGAAAGAGAAACGGCCGGCGGGGAGTGCCGCCGGCCGTAAGGGTTTCTCAAATTGGGGTGGAACTTACCTGCGTCCGCCACCACCGTGGCCGCCACCACCGTGGCCGCCACCGCCCGCACGGGCGCCGCCACCATGGAAGCCGCCACCGCCACGCATGCCGCCGCCCATCGAGCCGCGTGCCATTGCGCCACCGCGGAAGCCACTACCAGCCGATCCGCGTGCGGCATAGCCACCGCGACCAGCGACCGCACCGCGTCCGGCATAGCCACCGCGGCCAGCGACTGCACCGCGTCCGCCATAGCCATATCCGCGACCGGCATAGCCGCCGCGACCGTAATAGCCGCCACGGCCGTGCCAGCCATGGCCCCAGCCGCCGAACCACGGGCCGGCGCCGATAAACACGCCGCCGACAAACCAGTCAGGACCGTAGTAGCCGTAAGGTGCGCAGGCGTACGGGTAATACGAATAGTAGCCATAAGCGCAAACAGGAGCTGGACCGACGTAGCCCGGGCCAACTCCGACACCAACCGCAACCTGGGCGTGTGCGGCAGGAACCAAGATCAGGAAAAGAGCGAGTGCAGGAAGCAGTTTTAGGTATCGCATGTTTGGACCCCTTTCTACTGAGATCCTCGAAGCCTCTATCTAACTACGAAGCTGGATAGTGCAAGAGCGTTGCCAAAGGGCGAGGGTGGCAGCGGCGTTTGCAACGTGCTTATTTTCAATGCGATGCGGGAGGCTACCCTCGGAGGATGCCATTGGGACCAGCGCGGAGAATGGTGGTTTTTGATGCTCGCTGGTGCTTTTCGGCCAGACAGGAGCGAGCCCAAAACTGAGGTTTGGCGCGGCGCGCGGAGAATCGTATAATGATGCGTTTAGCTAGAGCGATTGAAGGGTCACAGAGGGCACGTTGGCTGAGTCGAAAGCTTCCCCCATCGTCCCGCCTCGCGGGACCGCGCCCGAGGCCATCCAGGTGCGGGGCGCACGCGTCCACAACCTGAAGAACATCAGCTTCGACATTCCGCACAACGCGCTGACGGTGGTGACCGGCGTAAGCGGATCCGGCAAATCCACGCTGGCGTTCGACACCGTGTACGCCGAAGGCCAGCGGCGCTACATCGAGTCGCTCTCGGCTTACGCCCGGCAATTCCTGGAGCGCATCGAGAAGCCGGACGTGGATTCCATCACCGGAATTGCCCCGGCCATCGCCATCCGGCAGAGGAACTCGACGCGCAACCCACGCTCCACGGTGGCCACCACGACGGAAATCTACGACTACCTGCGGCTGCTCTACGCGCGGGTGGGCCGCACGATTTGCAGCAACTGCGGGCAGGAGGTGCAACGCGACACGGTGGACCAGATCGCGGACCGTGTGCTCTCGCATCCCGCGGGACAGCGGTTCTACCTACTCTACCGGTTCGAGCCCGCGGCCAGCCCCGGGGCGGCCGGCGCCGCTCCCCGGCGTACGCGCGCCCGCGCCGCCGGCCCGCCGGAAGCGCCGAAGCCGTCGAGAGACGACCTGCGCCGCGCGCTCGCCGACCTGCAGAAACGCGGCTTCAACCGGCTGTACCAGGCGGGGCGCGTCTACGAGTTCACGGCGCCGGAGGAACTGCTGGACCTGGATTTTGCGCAGCCGGTGTATGTGGTGGCGGACCGACTGAGCGTTTCCCCGGAGGTGCGCTCGCGCCTGATTGACGGCGTGGAACTGTGCTACCGGGAGGGGCGCGGCGAGGCCATCTTTGAATTTCCCGCGGAGGCCGCCACGGGCAGCGCCGGGGCGGACGATCCCGCGACGGCGGGTAAACGCCTGGTGTTCAACGAGCGGTTTGAGTGCAAACGGTGCGGCATCGCCTACCAGGAGCCGGAGCCGAGCCTGTTCAGTTTCAACAGCCCCTACGGCGCCTGCCCGCGCTGCCAGGGCTTCGGCAACACGATTGATTTCGATTTGAACCTGGTGATTCCGGACCGCAGCAAAACGCTGAATCAGGGCGCGATTGACCCGTGGACGAAGCCGCGGTACCGCCAGCCGTTTGCCGAGCTGAAGCGCTACGCGAAGGCCAACGGAATCCCGCTCGACGTGCCCTTCCGCGAACTTTCCGCGCGCCAGCAGGAGCTGGTGATCGAGGGGGATCCCGCAAAGCGGGAGTACTCCGGCATCAAGGGGTTCTTCGCATGGCTGGAGCGGAAGAAATACAAGCTGCACGTGCGCGTGTTCCTGAGCCGGTACCGCGGCTACGCCATCTGCCCGGACTGCCACGGGACGCGGCTGCGCCAGGAGGCTCGCGCGGTGAAGATCGAAGGCCGCGCCATCACGGATATCTGCAAGCTGACCGTGGCGCACGCGCGCGAATTTTTCCGGGGGCTGCAGTTGAGCCCCGTCGAGGGGCGGGTAGCTCAGAAAATCCTGGACGGAGTGAGCCAGCGGCTGGGCTTTTTGGATGACGTGGGCCTGGAGTACATCACGCTCGACCGGCTTACCTCGACGCTCTCCGGGGGCGAAGCGCAGCGCATCCAACTGGCGACGTCGCTGGGTTCGCGGCTGGTGGGGGCGCTGTACATCCTGGACGAGCCATCCATCGGGCTGCACCCTCGGGACACGCACCGGCTGATTGAAATTCTGAAAACGCTGCGCGACCTGGGCAACACGATCCTGGTGGTGGAGCACGACCGCGACCTCATCCTGGCCGCGGATCACGTGCTGGACCTGGGGCCGGGCGCGGGCGAACATGGCGGGCGGCTGATTTTTTCCGGCCCGCGCGAGCGGCTGCTGGCCGACGCCCGCAACGGCAGCCTGACGGCGCGCTATCTGACCGGAGAGGCGCGGGTCGCGGTTCCCGCGGTGCGGCGCAAACCTTCACACGGCTTCCTGCGGCTCCACGGCGCGCGCGGCAACAACCTACAGGACATTGATCTGGCCATTCCGCTGGGCCTGCTGGCCTGCGTGACCGGCGTATCCGGCTCCGGCAAATCCACATTGGTGCACGAAGTGATCTGGCGCGCGCTGGAGGCGCGTCGGAATGGCCGGAGCATCCGCGAATTCTGCGCGCGGATGGAAGGGGACGCGCTGCTGCGCGACTTTGTGCTGGTGGACCAGTCGCCGATCGGCCGCACGCCGCGCTCGAATCCCGCCACGTATCTGAAAGCCTTCGACAGCATCCGCGACGTGTATGCCGCCACGCCCGAGGCGGTGCGCCGCGGGTTTTCGTCGGGAAATTTTTCGTTCAACATCCCCGGGGGGCGCTGCGAGGCCTGCCAGGGCGACGGCACGGTGACCGTGGAGATGCAATTCCTGGCCGATGTGGAGCTGGTGTGCGAGGAGTGCCACGGGACGCGGTTCAAATCGAGCGTGCTGGAAGTGCGCTACCGCGAAAAAAACATTCACGAGGCGCTGCAACTGACGGTGCGCGAGGCCCTGGCGTTTTTCTCCGGCGTGCCCCGCGCAGTGGCGAAACTGCGCGTGCTCGATGAAGTGGGACTGGGCTATTTGCGGCTGGGACAGTCCGCCACCACGCTCTCCGGCGGAGAGGCGCAGCGGCTGAAGCTGGCCGCGCACCTCACGCAGGAATCCAGCGAGGGGGTGCTCTACATCCTCGACGAGCCGACCACCGGGCTGCACTTCGAGGACATCCAGAAACTGCTCACTGCGCTGCGGAAACTGATCGAGCGGGGCGCCTCGTTGCTGGTGATCGAGCACAATCTGGACGTGATTAAGTCCGCCGATTGGGTGATTGACCTGGGCCCTGAGGGCGGCGAGCGGGGGGGCCGCGTGGTGGCGGCGGGAACGCCGGAGCAGGTGGCGCGCAATGCGCAGTCGTACACCGGCAAGTTTCTCCAGCGGGTGCTGAACCACAACGGCAACAGACGCCTCGGACCTCCTGCGGTGTAGCGTGAGGCGTCCCACCCGGCGGGACCCCGCGGCTTTTCCGAGCCTGTCCGCTCCTCTCCCGCGCTGTGCCCGCGTCCCGCCGCATCTGCTACGATAGAGGAGCGAGTGAATGGCCATGCGCTGGTCGGAGACGCGCGAGCTCATGTGTGTCCGTTTCGCCGCCAGGCTGTTCTCCGCGCTGCTTGCCGCGGCAATCTGTGCCGCGCCCGCCCTGGCCGGCCAGCCTCTGGAGCGCTTGCGCGAAGAATTCCGGCAGGAGACGGACCCGGTGCGGCGCGCCAAACTCTTTCCCAAATTCGGCTCGGCGCTGCTCGCGGAAATGCGGAAACAGGAGGAGGCGAAGCAGTACGACCGCGTGCTCCCGCTGTTTCTCGAATATCACGATTGCGCGGAGGCCGCTTATTCCGGCCTGGCCGCCACGGGCCGCGACCCGGGGAAAAAATCCGCGGGCTTTCGCGAACTCGAAATGCACCTGCGCACATCGCTGCACCCACTGAACGACATCGTGTTCGGGATGCCTTTCGACGAACGGGAACCGCTGCGCAAACCGCAGAAGGACCTCGAAGACCTCGACAGCCGGCTGGTGAAAGAGCTCTTTCCCCGGGAGCCACAGGCGGACAAAGCGCCACCTTCCACGGCCAAACCGCATCCACAGGATTGAGGGGGGGCGCGCGATGCGGAACGGGAAAATGAAGCGAATGGCAAAGGCCGGTGCGATGTGCCTGGCAACGACGCTGGTTGCAGGGGCGCTTCCTAGCCTCGCGCGGACTGCCCCCGCGCCCGGGTCATCGCAACTGCCGAAAAAGGACTACCTGAGTCCGTTGGAGGCCGACCAGGTCCGCGACGCTCCGACTATCTCCGACCGCGTCAAACTTTTTCTAGGGTTCGCCGCCGACCGCCTGCGCAAGATTGACTACGAGCTCCAACGGAAGGAAAAGGACCGCTTGTGGTCCGAGCGGGTCGCGAGCCTGATTAACGCGTACACGGGATGCGTGGACGACGCCGCAGATTTCCTGGAGTCCGGCCTCGAGAAGCAGGAGAATCTGCGCCCGGGCACGCAGGAACTGGATAAACGCACGAAGGAATTTCTGCCCAAGGTGCGCGACCTTCGCGACAACCCGGTCCTCGCCGATTTCAAATCCGATCTCGACGACGCCATCGAAGCCACGCAAGATGCGGCGGCAACGGCCGAAAGCGTGGCGAAAGAACTTTCCGCGGCGCCCGAGCGGAGGCGCCCGTGATCCGCAGCGCGTCCTGCGGCCCCGCTGCCCTCCCATGATGCGCCCGCCGGCCAGCAAGACTGCCCGCCGCGCCATCGTTCCCTTCCCTGGCGGCGCCGCCATCTTCCGCAGAATGTTCGCTCGACTGGGATGCCGGGGCCGCGCGCCGCACTTCAACGTGGTGTTCTATCCCTACGCAAGCCTGAGTCATACCATCCGGCTGCGCGGAGAGGAGGCGGACGCGCGCCTCTCCGACCTGATGCGGGGCGCGCCGCTCGAAGCACTGGAAGCCGCCGCGGCCATTCTTCTGGCGAAGCTCTACCGCCTGCGCCTGCCCGCGCCGCTCGGCGAGCGTTACCGCCGCTTCGCGGATAGTGCCCGAATCCGCCGCCGCTTGGCGCGCGCGCGGCACCGCCGGGGACGCCGCAAGCACACCGGCCCGCTTGGACGCGCGCACGACCTGGCAGAGATTTTTGAAAGGATGAACGCTGAGTATTTTTCGGACCGGCTGCCGGCGACCGATCTCGGCTGGAGCACGGATACGTGGAAGCGGCAACTCGGCGTGTTCGATCCCGGGATGCGGCACATCGTCATCAATCGCAGGCTGGACCACCGAAGGGTGCCCGAACACGTAGTGGCCTACGTGGTGTATCACGAAATGCTGCACCTGGAGCGCGCCTCGCCAGAAGGCTTCGGCTCGGCCGCCGGCCTGCCCGCCGGTGCTGGCGACGCCTGCTGCCTGGGGCTGCACACGCCCGAGTTTCGCCGGGCCGAGCGCCGCTACCGCGAATTCGCCCGCGCACGCAGCTTCCTCCTGCGCGCCGGTTTGTGGTAGTGGTGCTGAAGTCGCTCCTACCGGAGAGCCCGAGGAACGACGAGTCTGCGATCTTGGCTGTGGTTCCTGCGCAGCAGCGCTGTTCCCGCGGCGCGCTACCCCCACACTCTCCTTCCCAAATTCCCGGAAGTGTGCTATTCCGCGCCTTTGGTAAAAGGAGGCTCCCATGATCAGCCGAAGAGAGTTTCTGGCCACGACCGGGGCGGCCGTGGCGGTGTCCGGCGTGGGGGGCGCATCGGCAGCCGAGGAATCCGCAGCGCGCGCGGCGGCGGCGGGCGAGAGGTCGGCCGGCCTTTTTCTGCCCGAGGACGATCTGAAACCGGCCACCTTCGACCGGCTGCCGCTGGAATGGCATCAGCAGAGGGCGCAGAAGCTGCGGGAAAAACTGGCGGAGGCGGGCTTCGAGGGAATTCTTCTGACCAACCGCTGGAACATTATCTACTTTACTGGCCTGTGGCACACCACCACGGAGCGCCTGGTGAATGTTTTTCTTCCGCTCAGGAGCGATCCGGTGTGGTTCAACGCGGCGCTGGACCGCGACCTGGTGAAATCCTGGTGGTACAGCGACGGCGAGATGTACTTCGACTGGCCTCACGCCGAAGGCGCCTTCCCGAACGAGGGCAAGGTGCAGATGGGCGCCAGGGTGGATCTCTCCGAGTGGATGCTCAAAGCGCTGCGCAAACGCGGGTACGCGGACAAAAAGCTGGCCGCCGACACCGAGTTCGCCCCTTCCATGCAAAGGAAAGTGGTGAATGTGCTGGGCAAAGAGATGGCTTCGGCGGATGAAATCTGCATGGGCATGCGCATCCGCAAAACGCCGGAGGAATTGGCGCTGATGCGGCGCGCGTACAACTATTTCAACCAGATGCACGCGTACGCGCGCGATTTCCTGCTGCAGCATGGCACCGACGTGACCGATTTCGACATTGCCAGCGCGGCCACCAAATACGGCACAGACCTGGTGATGGCGGACATCAAACGCGATGGCGCGCCGCACACCGCAGTGGGCATCACGATTCAGGTGGGCTGCCGCACGGGAAGGTCCACAGCCTCGCCGCATCCCAACCAGTTCCAGCACCAGAAGGTGGCCCGCGGGCAGGCGCTGCAGATCGAAGGCGGAGTGCACCTTGCGGGTTGCGGCGGAGAACTCTATCGCGCCATGTTCATCCACCCGATGACCGACCAAATGAAGAAACTCTGGACGGTGAGCCGCGACTGTTGCCTGATGCAAAAGGAAGAATCCATCGCCGGGGTCACCGGGTCTACGGTGGCGTACAAGATTCACAAATTCCAGGTGCAGAGCGGCGTTGCGCCGTACATCTATCACCGCCCGGCGCACGGGCAGGGCTGGGAGGGACATCAGCCACCGTATCTCTCGCTTGGCGACTACACCATGCTCGAGTCGGGGATGTGCTTTTCGGTCGAGCCGGGCCTGTACGATCCGGAGCACGGCATCGGCTCGAATTTCTCCGACGGTTTCATCGTGCAGCCCGAAGGCGCATCACGGCAGATGTCGCGGCTTCCCTGGAGCGAGCAATGGTGCTGGATAAAGCTCTGACCGGAGGCGGGGGCGCGTGATCCCAGGTAGTGCGTGACCCTGGCGGCGGAAGCCCGGCGGCTTTTCCTATCCCAGTTCGCCACTGAGGCAACAGCGCCCCGCACTCTTCCCTTGAACATTCGCCGCTGGCGCGCGAACATATTCATCGACGATTGCCGATGGCGGCGAATGATCATCCCTTGTCTTCGACTTCCCTCCCGCCCTCCCCGGCCGCCGCGCGTCCCGCCGCCTCCTGGATCTGGGGTCCCTGGCTCGATTTATTGATTGGCTGCGGGGGGTGGTCCGCGCCGCTGCTGCTGGTGGCCTTCCTGGCCACGCAATCGCACGCCCAGCAGTGGGGGTTTGCCTTCTACTTCCTCGCGCTGCTGTTCAACTATCCCCACTTCATGGCCACGGTGTACCGCGCCTACCGCACGCGGGAGCAGTTTGAGAAATACCGCATCTTCACCGTGCACATCGCGGTGTTGCTGGTTCTTGCCGGAGCTCTCACCCACGCACTGCCTCTCCTTCTTCCGTGGCTCTTCACGCTCTACATCTGCTGGAGCCCCTGGCATTACTCCGGGCAGAACTTCGGGCTGCTGATGATGTTCTCGCGCCGCGAGGGCCTGGCGCCGGAGCCGAAGGAGCGCCACGCTCTGTACGCCGCGTTCATCGCCTCGTACGTGCTGCTGATGCTGAGCTTCCACACCGGGCCTTCCACCGACGACATGATCCTCTCCTTGAACATTCCGGCGCGCTGGGCGCTGTGGCCGAAAGCGACGTGCGCCATGATTTTTCTGGCCGCCGGCGGCTGGGCGCTCTCCCGATTCCAGCAGCGGGGCGGCGGGTGGCGCGCCATGGCCGCGCCGGCTACTCTTTTCACCTCGCAATTCCTGTGGTTCGTGCTCCCCGTCGGACTGGAAATCACCACCCACCTGCAGGTGCCGCAAACGCGATACAGCACCGGAATACTCGCCGTGCTCCACTCCACGCAATACATCTGGATCACGAGCTATTACCAGCGACGGGAAGCGCGCGCGGCGGGCCAGGCGGGCTGGCGGTTCAGCAGCTATTTCGTCACGCTGGTTGCCGGGGGCATCGCCCTGTTCATCCCCGGCCCGTGGATCGTGAGCCGGCTGCTGCACGCCGATTTCGGAGCAAGTTTTTTGACGTTTACGGCGCTGGTCAACATTCATCACTTCATCCTGGACGGTGCCATCTGGAAGCTGCGCGATTCGCGCGTGGCCGCGCTGCTGATCGATAGGGGTGAGAAGTCGCCGGCCGCCGCTCCCCAGGGTGCCTCCACCGGGCGCAGCGCGCTGGACGCGGTTCGCTGGTTCGCCGGCTCTACACGCGGCGCCCACGCGACCCGGGTAGCCGCCGCGCTACTGCTTTGCGCCTGGGGCCTGATGGATCAGGCGCGCTACTACTGGGCCAACGTGGCGGGCGGGATTGCGCCGCTGGAACGTGCGGCGCGGCTGAACCCCTTCGACAGCACTCTGCTGACGCGGATCGCGCACGCGGACCAGCGAGCGGGCGATTCGCCGGACGCCATTGCCATGCTCACGCGAGCCGTCGCGCTGCGCCCCGAGCGGCGCAGCTTGCGGCTGGCGCTGGCGCGCGCCCTGCTCGCCTCCGGGCGCTACGCGGATGCCGACCAGATCTATCGCGACCTCCTGGCGCACTATCCCAACGACGTGGACGCGCTGGTGAACGACGGCCTTCTGGCGCAGCGGCTGGGACGGCGAGACGAAGCCGTGGACGATTGGCGCCGCGCCGTGGATCTCGATCCCTCGCAGGGGAACGCGCAGTTGTACCTGGGAGACGCGCTCGCCGCCCAGGGCGAAGATCAGGCTGCCGCGCGCCACTACCGTGCCTACCTGCAATTGGTGGCCGAGCACCCCGAGCAGCATGCCAACGAGGGCCGCATCCAGCTCGCCGCGATCATCAAAATCGCCGACGCGGACGCGCACGCGCGCCACGCGGCGGATGCTGCCATGGGATACGACTCCGCGGTCGCGATGGCCAAAAAAGACCACGACGCGGTGATGGAAAGTCTCGCCCTGGTGCATCACGCCGATTTCGAGCTTTCCCAGGGACGGCGCCAGCCCGCCGCGCAGCTTTTTCAGCGTGCTTTGATCCTGGATGCCGGGCTCAAAGACGCCGAGGCGGTCGCCGCCGATTGGGCGGAGTACGGCCAGTTTCTGCGCAGCAGCGGACAACCGGAGCGGCTCGCTTACGCCTGTTTCCTGCACGCGGAGGATCTTCTGCGCAGCACACCGGGAGCAGCGCAGGAAACGGTAAGCAAATTGCGCGCCGCGAGCGAGGCGCGCCTGGGACGAGAGGCCCCCGCGGCCCGCAAAAATCTCGACGCCATTCTGAAGGAAGCCACCGCGCTCCCGCCCACCGCCTTCGCCCACCCGTAGCGCGTGTCCTCGCGGGAGTTGCCTGGCGGCCGACGCGAGCCGCGCCGGGGAAAGGCGGCGGCGGGCCGCCGCACTCCAAAGGTCAGGCTTGAGATTTGGCCTAGGGCTTGGTGGCGGCGGCGCGGCGCCGGTCTGATTCCTGTATCTCACCCTGGAGCCGGGCCACCCGATTCCGCATCTCTTCCGCGTCCTTGTGTTTTGGCGCCACGGCGATGAATTTCTGGTAGGCCGCCAAGGCCTCGGGCAGGAACTTCTTCTTTTCGTAGGCCTCGCCCATCAGGCGGTAGGCGTCCGCGTAGTCCGGCAGAAGCACGGTGGCGTCCTTGAAGCGATCAATCGCGGCGTCGTACTTCTCCTTCTTCATGTAGTACTGGCCGACTTCCACGTCGTGCTGCGCCGGGGCCGAATTGTTGATGCGTCGCGAAATCTTGTCGCTCCCATCGGGAGCGGCCGGGGGAGCCGGAGCGGGCGGGCCCCCCGTCTGCTTCTGGGAGGATCTCGAGCTGGAGCTGGATTCCTGCGAACTCGAGTCCTGCGAGCTGCTGCTCTGCGCCCGGGCCGCGCCGGGCCACACCAACGCCGCCACACATGCAGCCGCGATGATTGTGCCGGGGAGCTTCATGCTTCCAGTGGTTTTTCGATGCGCTCTGCTATCATCGTCGTTGCTCCGGGCCGCCGGAGCGCCTACGCCCCACGCCGTGGACCTCAGGGAAAAAGCCGAGACGCTGCCCACCCAGCCCGGAGTCTACCTCTTCCAGGACGCACAGGGAACCGTGCTGTACGTGGGCATGTCCGTCGCGCTGCGCTCCCGCGTGCGCTCCTACTTCTCCGACGCGCGCGCCTCCGATCCGAAAAATGCCGCGCTGCTGCGCGAGGCTGCCGGCCTGGAATACATCGTGGTGGACAACGAGCGGGAAGCCCTGGCGCTGGAAAACAACCTGATCAAGCAGCACCAGCCGCGCTTCAACATCCTGCTTCGCGACGATAAGACTTACCCGTACATCAAATTCACCGCCGGGGAGAAATTCCCGCGCGTATACGTCACGCGGCGGCTGAAAAAGGACGGCTCGCTCTATTTTGGCCCGTATTTTCCGGCCAGCCTGGCGTACCGCATCGTCCGGCTGATCCACAAATGGTTCAAAGTTCCCTCCTGCACCGTGGACCTGACGCGCGCGCACCCGCGCCCCTGCCTGGAATACCACATCCACCGCTGCCACGGCCCTTGCGTGCCGGGGCTGGTGACGGACGAGCGCTACGCCGATGCCGCCCGCGACGTGCGCCTGTTCCTCGAGGGTCGCAAGACCGAGCTGCGCGCGGGCCTGACGGAGCGCATGCAACGCGCGTCCGGCGAGGAGCGATTCGAGGAGGCCGCGGCGCTCCGCGACCTGCTGGCGACGCTGGAAGACGTGGAAGAACGGCAGAAAATGGCGGCGGCCGCCGGGGACGATACGGACGTGCTCGCCTGGCATGCGGAGCCTCCGCTGGTGTGCGTGAATCTGTTCCACCTGCGCGGCGGCCGGGTGGTGGATCGCCGCGATTTCTACTGGGAGAACCAGGAGACCTTTTCGCCCGGAGAATTCCTGCCGGCGCTGCTCAAACAGATTTACCTCGATTCCGCCTACCTGCCGCGGTTTCTCCACGTGCCCATGGATTTTGAAGATCGCGGGCTGCTGGAAGAGATCCTGACCGAACGGGCCGGGCATCGCCTGGAAATCCTGGCGCCACAGCGCGGGCCAAAACGCGCCCTGGTGGAGCTGGTGGAAAAAAACGCCAAGCTGTGCTTCGAGCAGCGCTTCCGGGTGCTGCGGCCGTCGTCAAAGGCGATCGTCGAAGCGCTGGAGGCCGCTTTGAACCTGACGGAAAAGCCGCGGCGCATCGAATGCTTCGACGTCTCGCACATCCAGGGAACGGATAAGGTGGCTTCGCTGGTGGTGTGGGAAGACGGCAAGCTGCGCAAAGGCGAATACCGCAAATTCATCATCCGCGACGTGGCCGGCAACGACGATTTCGCCAGCATCCACGAGGCAGTGCTACGCCGCTACCGCCGGCTGCGCGACGCGCAGAAATCGCTGCCCGGCCTGATCCTGATTGACGGCGGCATCGGGCAGCTCCACGCGGCCGCACAGGCGCTCGAGGAGCTGGACATCATCAACCAGCCGCTGGCGTGCATCGCGAAGCGCGAGGAAATTCTCTACGTCCTGGGACAGGAGAACGACCCGGTGCGGCTGGACCGGCATTCCCCCATCCTGCACTTGGTCCAACTGATCCGCGATGAAACGCATCGCTTTGCCGTCACTTTCCATCGCCAGCGCCGCAGCAGCCGCCAGCGAAGCAGCGCCCTGCTGGAGGTCCCGGGCATCGGCGAGCGGACAGCGGAAAAACTGCTGCGCCACTTCGGCAGCCCCGCGCAGGTCGAGAAGGCCTCTGTGGATGAACTGCGCGCCGTAGTCACGCGTGGGCAGGCGGATCGCCTGGCCGAATACTTTCGCAACCAGAGCGGGCGGCGTCAGGCGAGCTGAACACGCCGAGCCAGCGGCACTTTACACGCAGCCGGAAAAGTCGATTTCCTGGGCCGTGACGGTGGTGCCGGCAACTACGGCGAGCGGCATCGTCCCGCCACTGAGATGATTCTGGGTCATCTCCGGGGGTGTGCAATCCGGCAGGCCACCGCTCATGGGCATGGCAGCCAATGCGTCCACAGTGAACAGGACGGGGCCCGAGGCCGGGGCGGTAAACGTCACCACGCCCGCGGAAAAAGTGCCCACCTCGGGATTGCTCGCCGGAACCACGAGCGAGTACTGGGCACAATTGGCGGACATTGGGGCGCCCGCCGGGCAGGTGGTGGGATTCTGCACGGAAATCAGCCCTGTAGAATTCCCTTGCAGGGGGATGGTGACCTGGCGCGCGCCCCCGCCGGAAAGTGAAACGCTCTGAAGCGCGCTCATGGTCACGTCAATCATCCCGCCAGCGGCTCCGTTGAGGGCAGTGACGAATCCCTGGATAGTGGCCGGACCGGTGGGCGCGCCTGTCTCCGCAACCAGGGGAACTTTCCCCAAACTTGTGCCGATTGGAACGTTCACCACCACGGCGGCATTGTATGCGACGCCGGCTCCGTTGATGGCCACCACTACCACGTCAAAAGTCGCGCCCATGGGCAGCGGACAGAAATTGAAATTGCCGCTGGAATCTGTGGCGGCCTGCATGAAGACGCGGTCAATGCCGGATGCGTCGGGCTGCTCGAGTGCCACCAGCGTCGTTCCGCCCAGGATAGGCATCCCGGTGACAGAGTCCGTTACCTGCCCGCTGAGCGCTGTATTGGCCGTCGTGCTCACCTGCCCCGCAGTGAGCGTGGGCTTCAGCCGGTACATGCCGTTGCCCTCGACGATCACCGAGGCGCAAATGTTGAAGTCAATGTTCAGCGTAATATCCTGTCCTGCCGTAACAGTGATCGGTCCGCCGACGATCTGTCCGGGAGGAATTTTCAGGCCCGTATTGGCCTGGCCGCTGAGGTCGAGTTCATGGATGCTGCCGTCGTTCAGCACCGCACAGTTGAGCCCCTGGTTGCCGCAGTTGTTCGTTGCCGGGACCGGCGAACCGCCCGGATTATTCGGCACCAGCAGAAGGCGAATCTGCTGATAGCTGCCCACCGGCAGGGCGTTGTTCGAGCCCAGAGTGGCCAGAAAACAACCTTGCGTCGCCGTTCCCAGGAGGTCTACCTGAACCGGCGCGGAGGCCAGTTGAGGCGCAAGTTCCTGCCAGCCAGGAGAATTATCGCCGGCCGTCGCGCTGGTATGAGCCTGTACGGAATTAATCGAGATGTAGACGTGCTCGAAGGAGCCCGCGGGGACCTTACAGCTTGGGGGATCGCTGATGGTCACGCTCACCGAGGCCATCTGGGGGCTCTGCACCATCTGGGAGGAATTGCTGGTGCAACTGATCACAAGAGCGGCAACCGAGAAAAAGGCCAGAATTCCGATCGCTGCGAAAAGGCTGATTTGGCCCGCGGGGATGTTTCCACGCTGCGTTGGCATTCGTCAAACCTCCGCGATAATAGTTGGGTTGAAGGAGACCGGCTTGGGAACTTGCACGTGAACCTCCAAAGCTAAGGCGTGTAGTTGCAACGTATTACTCGTCGTCAGAACTCCCCATCGCTTTTGCTAGGTCAAAAATCCCCGGAGCCGCGAAAAATATCCACGCGTGCATGGACACAAGCGGGCGACTCCGAGAGGCTGATTGCGCCCCGCAGGAGGGCTTGCCTGTATGTGACCGCCGGTCATTTTTGTACTCCTTTTCTGCTCTTCGATTCTTTCCCCTGGAACGCGCACATCCCCTTTGCTTGCATCACCCGGGGTCTCGTGCTAGCGTGCCTGTCTGGGGGAATCTTATGAGTGACAATGGCGGCAACAAGGTTAGTTATTTCCTGGTGGGGATGGGAATCGGTGCCCTGCTGGGAATCCTGTTCGCGCCCAAGTCCGGCGAAGAGACGCGCGACCTACTGGTGCGCCGCGCGGACGAAGGCAAAGACTACGCGCAACGCAAAGCGCGCGAATTGCGCGAGCGCGCCGACGACCTGGTGGAGCGCGGCCGCGACGCCGTGGAAACCGGGCGTGACGCGATTAACGATGCGATCGAGGCCGGCAAAGGAGCGTATCGCCAGGCTAAGTCCAAGAACTGAATAACGGGGCGATAGCCGCCGGCTGGGGCCAGCGGCGCTCCCGGGAACGGGTCCGGAAACTTCGATGGACAACTGGGTCGCATTCTTCGTGATTGTCGCCTGCCTGGCCATCGTCATGCAGGCGCTCATCCTGGCCGGGATGTTCCTGGCCATGAAGAAGACGAGCGAGCACGTGATCCGGGTCTCCTCGGAAATCAATAGCAAGCTGCTGCCGGTCCTGGAGAAAACCAACTTTCTGCTGGAGGATTCGCGGATGCGGTTCTCCAGCGTGGTGGCCGACACCGCGGAAATCGTCCACATTGCGCGCAACCAGGCGAACCGCTTTGACCGCGTGATGGCGGAGGGACTGGAACTGCTCCGCACGCAGATCGTGCGGGCGGACCAGGTGATCACCGGCGTACTCGAATCCGTGGAGGAAGCGCACACGCAGGTGCGCAAGACCGTGACCGGCCCGGTCTCGCAGGTGGCCGCCGTATTGCGCGGGCTGAAGGCCGGGCTCGATATGATTACCAGCGCGAAGACCCCGAAGGGCGAGCGTTCCCGCCAGCAAGCCTCCGAAGAAGAGCTGTTCATTTAGGAAAAGCGCTGTGCAGCTGGCCCCCAGCGGGGCCGACATGAATTCGCGCGTGGTCAATGGTGAGAGGCGGGGTGTGTCTGCCTGAAACCCCGCACTACATTACTGAATCCAGCCTCCACCGAGGACGCAATCGCCGGCGTAGAAGACAGCCGCCTGGCCGGGGGTGATGGCGCGCTGTGGCGCGTCGAATCGGAGGCGCACGCGGCGCGAGGGCGCCGCAGCGCCGGAGCGACCGTTCCCACCGCTTTCGGCCGCCCCGTCCGCGATGGGTTCCACCCAGGCCGCCGCCGGCTCGTGCCGGTGGCGAATCTTCACGTCGGCGCGGAGCGGCGCGTCCAGCCGCTCCACGGCAATCCAGTTGACATCGTCCACTTCGCAGGTGTCGCGGAGGAGCGTACGGTCCTCGCCCACCACCAGGCGCCGCGCCTCCGGCTCGATGCGCACGACGTACATGGGCTGGCCAGTGGCCAGGCCCAGGCCGCGCCGCTGCCCCACGGTGAATTGATGGACGCCGGCATGGGAGCCGACCACCTGTCCCTCGGTGGTCACGATTTGGCCGCCCGTCTCTTCCGGGGCGCTGCCCTGCTCCCGGAGATAGGCGGAGATGAACTGCGAGTAATCGCCCGACGGGACGAAGCAGATTTCCTGGCTCTCGGGCTTTTCCGCCACGGGCAGGCGCATCTCGCGCGCCACTTCGCGCACCTCCGCCTTGGTCAGCTCGCCGAGCGGAAACAGAGTGCGCGCGAGCTGCTGCTGCGTCAGCCCGAACAGAAAATACGACTGGTCCTTCGCTGCGTCGCGCGCGCGCCACAATTCCCATCGGCGCGTCGAATCGTTCCGGCGCACGCGGGCGTAATGGCCGGTGGCCAGCCGGTGGGCCCCGATTTGCCGCGCGGTGACCAGCAGCTCGTCGAACTTTACCGCCGTATTGCACTGCGCGCAGGGAATGGGCGTGCGTCCCGCCAGGTAATCCTGCACGAAGGGCCGCACCACCGCGGCTTCGAATTGCCGTTCGAAATTCACGACGTAGTAGGGAAATCCGCAATGCTCGGCCACGCGCCGGGCATCGTAGACGTCGTCCAGCGAGCAGCAGCGGTGCGCCACAGGGCCGTCGCCGGCCAGTTCCGGCAGGCGCCGCTGGTTCCAGAGCTGCATGGTGAGTCCGATGATGCGCAGGCCCTGGCGGTGCAGCAGGCCCGCCACCGCGGAGCTATCCACCCCGCCGCTCATGGCGACGACGATCGTCTCGGTTGTGGATGCAATGGTCATATAAGAATTTAGAGGCGGCTCTGCGCCGCCAGGGGTGTAACCGCGGCCGGATCGTTACCTCGGCGCGCGTAGCGGGATAAACCCGCCACTACTTCACCTCCGCGGGCTTCTGATACGCCGGGGAAAGTTCCCGCAATTGCTCCACGGCCCGCGGCACCACGGAAATCGCGTAATCAATTTCCTCGTCCGTGGTCTCATGTCCCAGGCTGAAACGCAGGCTGGCCCGCGAATCCTCCGGCGCCAAACCGATGGCCGTGAGCACGTGCGAGGGTTCCACCGCCCCCGCCGAGCACGCCGCGCCCGTGGAACAGGCCACGCCCTTCAAATCCAGCGCAATCACCAGCGCTTCGCCTTCGACATACGGAAAAGTGATATTCGTGGTGTTCGGCGTGCGCAGCGCCCGGCTGCAGTTCACGCGGGCGTGCGGGACGCGCGCGACGAGTTCGCGTTCCAGCCGATCGCGCAGCGCCGCGACGCGTTCGCCGCCGGCCGCGAGATTCGCCGCGGCCAGATCGGCGGCACGCCCCAATCCCACAATTCCCGTCACATTCTCCGTGCCGGGGCGCCGGTCGCGCTCGTGATGCCCGCCATAGAAAAGCGGACGGAGCCGCGTCCCCTGCCGCACGTAGAGGGCGCCGACGCCCTTGGGCGCGCGCAGCTTGTGCCCGGAGAGTGACAGCAGGTCCACACCCAGGCGCTCCACAGAAAGCGGCAGTTTGCCGGCGGTCTGCACGGCGTCTGTATGGAAGTAGACATCGGCCTCCAGGGCGATGCGCCCGATCTCTTCAATGGGTTGCACGGTGCCCAGCTCGTTGTTTGCGTGCATCACGGTGATGAGCACGGTTTCCGGCCGCAGCGCCCGGCGCACATCGGCCGGATCCACGACGCCGTCGGCACTTACCGGGACGTAGGTCACAGCCACGCCATCGCGCTCGAGTGCCTGGCAGGTGTTCAGCACCGCATGGTGCTCTATCTGGGTCGTGATGACGTGCTTCCGCGCTGCCAGCGAGTGCGAAACAATTCCGAAAATTGCCAGGTTGTCGGACTCCGTGCCGCCGCTGGTGAACACGATCTCCGCAGCCCGCGCTCCGACGAGCGCCGCGACAGACTCTCTGGCTCGCTCCACGGCCGCGCGGGCGCGCTGGCCGGGGGAATGGATGGAGCTGGCGTTGCCGGCCTCGCGGGAAAAATAAGGGAGCATCGCGTCCAGGACTTCGGGCGCGACCGGCGTGGTCGAGTTGTAATCCAAATAGACGGCCTTCATGGCGGTATGTACAAAAGCCCTCTTATTGGCAGGATAAGCGCCCACCCGAACGGGCGTCAAGCGAACGCGGCGCCTGAGTTGTAGGGGCACCCGCCGCGGCGGGTCGTGCCCGAGCGGCCTGGATTTAGGAATGCGGGGGCGCGGCTACGGCTGGACCGGCTCTGGAATGGCGGCGCCGTCTTTGCGCGGGTCGGACGCGCCGTAATTGACGCCGGCCGCGTAGTCCCGCATCACCGCCTGACCGCCGCCAACGGACTGAGAATAACCCGGGCGCACCTGGATCTGGTGGCCACGGGACTCGAGGTCCGCGCGGACGGAGGCGGGGATGCGGTCTTCCATCTCCACGTCGCATCCCGCGAAGGTGTGTTTCGAAAATCGGGGCGCCTCCAGCGCGGCCTGGATGTTCATACCGAAGTCCACGACGTTGGCGGCGAACTGCGCGTGCGCCTGCGCCTGGTTCCACGCGCCCATGATGCCGAAAGCGATGCGGATGGAACCTTTCTCCATCTGCGCCGGGATGATGGTGTGCAGCGGGCGCTTGCGCCCCGCCAGCACGTTCGGGGACGCCGGGTCGAAATTGAAAAATGCGCCGCGATTGTGCAGCACGAAGCCGCCCGCGCGGGCCAGAATGCCGGAGCCGAAGCGCTCGTAGATGCTTTGAATCAACGACACCTGATTGCCCTCACGGTCCACGGCCGCCAGGAACGTCGTGTCGCCGGCTGACGGCGCTCCAGGGCTCACCAGATCATTGGCCTTCTTCGAGTCAATCTGCGTGGCGCGCCGCTTCGCATATTCCTTGGCCAGAAGCTGCGCCGCGGGCACCTTTGCAAATCGCGTGTCCCCGACGTAGTGCAGCAGGTCCGCATAGGCCAGTTTCTTGGCCTCGATCAGCACGTGCAGCGCGCCCGCGGAGTTGTGTCCCATCTGCGGCAGCGGGAAGTTCTCCGCGATATTCAGCATTACCAGCGCCGCGATTCCCTGCCCGTTGGGCGGCATTTCATAGACGGTCCAGCCGCGATAAGTGGTGGAGATGGGATCAACCCACCCCGCGGAGAACTCGGCCAGATCCTCCGCGGACATGGTGCCGCCGAAATGGTCTCCCGTGGCGAGGATCTTCGCAGCGATGGGGCCGCGATAGAAGGCGTCGCGGCCGCCTTCGGCAATGGCACGTAGCGACCCGGCCAGTTCCGGATTGCGGAAGATTTCTCCCACCTGCGGCACCCTGTCGCCGGGAAGAAAAAGTTTTTCTGCCGCGGGATCGCCAGACAGCGTGCCGGCGCCTTCCTGCCAATACTGATTGACCCACTCGGTTACCGGCGCGCCCTCCTCCGCGATGCGGATGGCGGCGGCCAGGTCTTCCGCCAGCGGGCGGCAGCCGAAGCGCTCGTGGAGTTTCGCCCAGCCCTCCACGGCGCCGGGCACAGTGACCGTGTGGATGCCGTGGCCGGGCATTTTCTGCAGCCCGTGCGCGTGAAGGAATTCAGGCGTGAGCCCGCGAGGCGCCCAACCGCTGGCGTTGATGCCGTAACGCTTGCCGGAGCGAGCGTCGTACACCATGGCGAACAGGTCGCCGCCGATGCCGTTCATCATGGGAGAGACCACGCCCATTACGGCGTTGGCAGCGATGGCGGCGTCCACCGCAGAACCGCCGCGGGCCAGGGCCTGGACTCCGGCCTGCGCCGCGAGCGGCGACTCCGCCGCGACGATCCCACCGCGCGTCACGGTCATCGAGCGCCCCTGCTCGGAGCGCTGCGGCAACGCACTCGGCGCCATCGTCATCGGCGCCAACCCGGCCCGAGAGACACACCCAGCCGCCGGGCGCATCGATTCTGTGCTGGGAGAAACATCGGCCGCACTTTAACCGCTTCAGTCGAAGGGAGCAAGCCGACAGCGCGGAGGCTTGCAGGGCGCAATCCATAGTGGATGAAGCTTTCCAGGAGGGATGCGCGAAGATGGCAGGACACGGCATGCCGCGCCCCTGCGCACAAAGCGTCCAGCCAGCTACTTCTTGGGCCGCGATTCCGGCGGCACCAGCCCATTCACGCGGTAATACACCACCATCTGGCCGTAGTGCTCTCCGGCGTGCTCGCAGAAGTCGCTCCAGAAGGCATAGGGATTCAGCGGCCGTTTGGGCCGCTGAATGGGCTTCGAGAAGTCCGCCTTCTCGAGGAGCGCGGTTCCGTCCGCCAGGGCCTTTTTCGCGTAGGCCACGATTTCGGCTTTGCTTTTGAAGTCAGAGCGCTTAGGACCCTCTTCAGTCGGGTTTTTGCCTTCCAGAATCGCCTGGAAGTAGTAAACCGAACTGGCCACGTGCAGCACTTGCTCGGCAAACGTGCGCACGTCCGGATTGGGTTTGAAATCGTATTTGTCCTCCGGAAAATCCTCCGCCATCACGGTGATCTTCCCCGAGATGTCTTTCCAAGTGCGGAGAAATCCCTCGTTCGGATTGGTGGTGGCCGCGGGCCGGGTTTGCTGCGGCGCAGCGGCTCCGTGAGCCGGTAGCGCGGCTGTGGCCGGAGCGCAGGCGAGCCCGACGGCCAGAGCGGCGGCTGCAGTGAACATCTGGTAGATCTTCGTTTTCATTGTATTCCCTCCTCCTGGACTGGCGCTGGTATGGACGCGGAAATCACGTCGAGCGTTTCGATCACTCCCGCCAGGCACAGGCTTTCGGCTGTGCTCCGAAGACCGAGCATCATCGCCGGATCTGACGTTGCCGGCCAAATGCGGCCACGGCGAGCAGGGCGAGCGTGGCCACCAGATAATACACGGGAATCCGCGCGCTGAGTTGTGGCGACGCGCCCATAAAATCGAGTGCGGGCGTCGGCTGCACCGGCCCGGCATACCACAGCGCGGTGTACAGCCCTTCGAAGAGTTTACTCGTCCCGCTCCACACCCCCATCGCCAGCGCGAGCGCAGGAATGAACATTGCCCCGGTGAGCCACGCGAGCAGGTGGGTCCAATCCCGTGCGGCCAGCGCTCGCGCTCCGGCCCCCGCGCCAGTGACGAGAGCCAGGCCCACTCCTGCTGCCCAAACTGCCGGCAACTGCCGCTGGAGCGCCCGCGCGGAAGAGAAAATCAACGGCCCCGTGGCATTCCGCGCCTCGCGCGTGCCCATCGCGGACCAGAGCAGCACCGGCCACAGCCATGCGAACGCCAGCACTTTCCCGCGCGCTTCACCCGCCGGCGCGGCAAATGTTCCGATCAGCAACCCCAGCGCCACAAGCAGCCACCAGCGCGAGCGGCCTTTGACCATGAGCCGTAATTCCGCGGCGACCAGCGCAGCGAATCTCGGCGACGCGGCACGCTCGGCGAGCGGCGTCAGATGCGCCGCGGCGATCGCGGGGGTTTCGCTGGGCGCTTCCGCGCCCGACGCGGTACCGGGCTGATCCTCACTCGCTTCGCTTGGGCGCGCGGAGCCACGTCCCAGGGTCACTGCCACGCGATGCAGCACACCGCGCGACGCGTCGAAACGGTCGAAAAACGCCGCTGCCAGCAGCACGGTCAATATTGCGAAGAGAAACCACGCCAGCCGCGGCAGGATCGCAGCGGCCGTCCAGTGAAACCCGCCCCACACAAAGGTCTGGAACGTCCGCCCCTGGTGCGGCCCGATCTGGAACGTGAATCCGCCTTTGAATCCCGGCAACTGTCGCGCGCGTTCCACCACGCTTTGCTGGATGAAGCCGATCCCCATCAGATCGAAATAGCCGATATGCGCCTGAATCCCGGCGCCGAGCAGCGCGGTCCAGAAGAAGAAATAAAACACGTTGCCGAATCCGCCGCGCAACACGGGCACGCATTCGAAGAGCACGGCCAGCGCGGCGAGGAACGCCAGCGCGGGCATGGTCAGGAAGAGGAACGGCGCCACCAGCTTCCATACGTCCACTCCCGCCGCTTCCGCGCGCCACATTTGCATGGCAAACGCGGCGCACAGCAGGATGGCCGCGATCACGCCCACCACCGCGAAGTTGCTCAGCGCTTTTCCCGACAAATAACTCACGCGGCCCAGCGGGGTCGAGGCCAGAATCTGGCCGACGCCCGTTTGCCGGTCGCGCTCCACGGTGTTTTTGATCACGTAAAAGCCCACCATGGTGATGAGCGTCGTCGCCGTCATCGAAAGCAAGAGCCCCAGCCACGCCGAGTTGTACACGCCGCGGTAGTCGCCCAGATTCACGACAATGTTTCCGCGGTTCGCTTCAAACGCGGCATAGAGTGTGAATGCCAGCGTTACTAGAAAGCTGTAGCGCCGCAGGCGCTCGAGAAAATCCGCGCGCGCGATGTGGTAGAGGACCCGCGGGTTCATGCCTTCTCCGCCTGCCTCGGCCCCGCGACCGCGTGCAGATAGGCATCCTCCAGCGTCGGCGCGACGCGCAGGGCGCCCGCTCCGGGCGCAGCCTCGCTCACCACGCGGGCGTGCGCGCCGTCGCCCCTCCGCGTTACCGTCGAGATCAGGAAGCGCTGCCGCGCCTCGGGCAGTTCCGCGCTCGCCACCACCCACTCCCACACTTTTCCTTCGAGCGCGGCCAGCAGCGTTTCCGGCGCGGCATGCCGCACCAGGCGCCCGCGCGACACGATGGCGATTCCGGTGGCCGTCGCTTCCACGTCGCTCACAATGTGGGTGGAGAGAATGACAATGCGCTCGCCGGAAAGCTCGGAAAGCAGGTTGCGGAAGCGCACGCGCTCTTCCGGGTCGAGGCCCGCGGTCGGTTCGTCCACAATCAACAGCTTGGGATCGTTGAGCAGCGCCTGCGCAATCCCCACGCGCTGCCGCATCCCGCCGGAATATCCTCCGAGCGGCCGCTTGCGCGCCTCGGTGAGATTCACCAGCGCCAGCAATTCGTCAATCCGGCGCCGCGCCGCTCGAGCAGGTATCCCTTTCACTGCCGCCAGATACTCCAGGAACTCCACTGCCGTCAGGTTGGGATACACACCGAAATCCTGCGGCAGGTAGCCCAACACGCTGCGCAGCGCGTCCGGCTCGCGGGCAATGTCCGCGCCGTTCCACTCCACCGTGCCGTCCGTGGGATTCGAAATGGTGGCCAGAATCCTCATCAGCGTGGACTTCCCCGCCCCGTTCGGCCCCAGCAGCCCCAGCACGCCCGGCCCCAGCACCAACGTGAAATCACGAAGCGCCCAGACCTTTCCGTCGTATTGTTTGCTCACTCCTCTGATGTCCAGCTTCACGCCGTACTCCCTTCGTCAGAGGGATCGCGCTCGCTCCGGCAACGCGCGGCAGCCCGGCTGGCGGCCGCGCGCCAGGCGTTGTCCGTGGCCCGTTGTTATATCCGATAAACGCCGCGCCACAGCGATTAGTTTCCCGAGACTGCCGCCATCAATGGCCGACCGGCTTCGGCGGGCCGTTGAGATCGGCAGGGACCGGAGTTCAGGGAACTTTTGCCTTCACGCGCTTCCGGTGTCACAGGGGGATCACTGGATGCCTACTGGCTGGCTATCGAGTGCAAAATGAAAGTTCCGCCTGACTCTCAGCGGCGCTCGCACGCCGGGCTCCAGTTCGTGCCATGGCTCACCCCATGACGGCACTTCTACTGGCAAGCGCGACCGCATTCGTTTGCGGCCAGACGTTGGGCGTTTGAGATGGATCAGGAAACCAGGGAGAGCTAGGGCTCGGGTTCTTTTTCCTGCGCTTGCTCCCTTGGTCCCTTGATCTCCTGGTGCGTGGCCACGGCGAATCGCACGTAGTCCTTGAAGTCTTCGCGGATGCGGTAGAGGTGCCCGCGGATATGGACGTAGAGTTGCGCCTCGGAGGGAAGGTAGAAAGGCACCGCCACGTTTTCAAACGTCACCGGCATATACTCCACGACCAAATGTTCCTCCTCGAGGCGCAGTTCCGGGATCGGATTCACGAGGTCGGTTTCTATATGCAAAAGCTCTCCCGACGCCTGGTCCACAAATCCACGGCCACGGATGTAGGCAGGGTAGATTCTGCCGGAGTTGTTGTGGGCATGCAGGCGCGCGGGCCGGTCCTTGCGCTGCGTGAAGTAGACACTCCACGCCGGGCGATCTTTCCATTGCGTCAGGCCTTCGCATTCGAAGGTGAAATCCGGCTGCATCGCCGGCTCGAATATCAGCGCGAGCCCGGCACGTCCCTGTGCCACGGAAGAGGCCGGCGAAGGCTCCGGAATGGCCCCTGCTAGAAACTCGTCCACGGCGTAGGTCCCATTCGGCAACAGGATAGCTTCCGGAAGGTAGTCCGCGGTGAAATGCCCCACCGGCACGACCTGCCCGGCAGCATCCAGTACGGCCTGTTCAATATGATCTTTCGCGCCGACGTCGCTCAGCTCTTCAAACCGCGAGAGAACGCGCCGTCCGGCCAGACTCAAAACCTCTGCGGCATTGCAGGATGTGCCCCTGACCATCGCCGGCATGGCGCCATCCACGTCCGGAGGCGCCCAAAGCCGAGAAGGAACGCGGGGATCAAAATCATCGGCGGAGAAAAGGCCAGCCTCCGCCTGCTCGGGCGCGAATGTCTGGGGGTCGCTCGCGCCGGTCGCGTCTTCCGGTCCCACGGCCGCGAGCAGTATCTTGGCCACACCGGTAAGGTCCGGATCCTTGGCTTGGGTCGCGACGGTGGCCGCGGCCTCGCGCGCTTCCGAATACCGTGCCGACAGTAACGCGGCGCTGGCCGCTGCCCAGGCCAACTGCCAATCCTGCGGATGCTTGCGGGCCAGCCGTGAGAACTCCTCATACGCCTCGCCGTAAATTCCGCTGCGGTAGAGAAGCCCGGCAAGGGCGCGCGCCGAATCCTCATTCTGCGGATTCAGGTAGGCCGCCTGGGAAAAATGGAACACCGCCATGCCCGTATCTCTGCTGCGGTAGGCCATTACGCCTGCGAAGTACTGCACGTTGGGATGTCCAAACTCGGCCCGGCGCAGCTTTCCGAAATACTGCAGGCTCTCTTGCAAGTCGCCCCTGCGCAGGGAATCCACGGCATCTGCGTAATGCGAGGAGGCGGCTGCCGACAGAATGGGAATCCAGGATTCGCCGCCGGGACCGGGTCTCGTCTCGGGACGCAGGTAGACGGTCACCCGCATCTCCCGATCCGGATGATCCAGGAGGAGCTTCAGGTCCGCTGTCGCAAATCCATTTGCGATAATCTGAAGGCGGAGGGGCCCCAGCGGGACTTTACTGAACAGCAACCGGTGACGCTGTCTTGGACCGGCGAGCAGCTCGGACACCACGACTTGCCCCCTGGCCAGCCGGATCGTCGCGGTTTCGCGCAGAGAATTGCCGTCGGCCCGAAGGATCTGAACGGTCAAATCCTCGTTGCCGAGAGGGGCCACATAAGCCGGCGCCTGCGACTTCTTGACGCCTGCATGGGCAACTCGCAGAGGAAAGGTTGAAGCGAAGGCCAGTCCCAGGAGAAGCAGTGCAGCCTTTGCACTTCTGAAACGATTGCTCATCTTCAGGTCACCCCGGCCAGGCCAGAATCACCGCAGGCAGGCTCGGCAGGAATGCAAACGATAAACTGCACCGGCAGAAACCCCTGCCGGCTTTCAGAGGGCGAGGAGACGGGCGGCGGGTTCATGCGGCGCGTGGATGTGCCGTGTCGTCCTTCTCCGGCTTCTTGGGAACGTATTCTCCGAGCGGTCCACTGCGCTCCCAGGGACGAAAAGTCGCCAGGTTCGGATGCTCCCGGATGAAGGATTCGGCGATATGACATTTCCAACAAACCGGGAGACAAGTGTTGAACGCTTCGGGCAAGTTTTCCGGCGGAAGGTTGACCCACTCAAAAGTCTTCTTATCCAGGTTCAGCAGGGCGGGCCGGCGATCCAGATGTTTGAAAGGATCGATGGCGCTGCCGCAAAACACGCACGTTTTACCTTCAAACCACTTGGCGGCAACCGTCCACACCTGGTGCCCCTTCGGGTCCTCTTCAATCTGGCACAGGCAATCCTGCGGGCAGTCCTGCCGCTCGGGCCAGCGGGAGCACTCGCCCAGCTCCATCTCATGCCGTCCGCGGATGGCTGCCCAAAGGGAAGGCCAGGTGGCGAGTTTGACCGCCGCCGGTTTACCCGTTTCGGGGCAGGTGACCAGCATTTTCCCGCTAAATTTGTGAAACACAAAGATCTGGCGGACGACGTAGGCAACGCTTACAAGGACCAATGCGCCCAGGAGGTACATTTCATTGGCCATGATGACCTCCTTTTCGGGCCGCGGCGGTTGCCATTGGGACACAGCCTGCAGCCCGAATTCCTGCAATCAGGATGGAACCCTTGGCCGCGCCTTTCGGTGACCGCCGACACAATCCTTGCTGTCACCGGTCACAGAGCCACCAAGCCGTGTCCTCCCCGCGCACCTGGTGTCTCGTTACCTCAACGGGCCGCCGGAACTAGAGATCTCAACCCGTGCTCTGCGCCCCGCCGATTGCAGACGGCCATGGAGGGTGGCCAGGGGCGCGCCACGCCGCATGGCGATATCGGGATACGCGGCATCGTAGGCGCAAAGACCGTATCCGCGCGCGAGGGCCCCGGGCGTCTGCCAGGTTGCCCGGCTAGCGCCTCTTCGCCTGCTGACGGAAATGGCGAAGGGCCGCCAAGTCGAAGCGTTGGCGCTGGCGGTGAATGAAGTAGAATGGCGGGCGCAGAGTGAGAGTTTTGTGAGCGAGGAAGCGTGAGCCTGGCAGGCGAAAGCAACCTGGTGGGGGAGATCGAGCAGCTCGTCCGCGCCGAGCATTCCGATCCGTTCCACGTGCTGGGCCCGCATCCGCTGGAGGCGCAGGGCAAAACGCAGACCGTCGTCCGCACCCTCCAGCCGCGCGCGGAATCCGTATCTGTTGTGCCCGGCAAGGGCGCGCCGCCCGTGGCGATGGCGCGGATTCATCCCGACGGGGTCTTCGAGGCTTTGCTCCCCCACTCCGCGCTTGCCGCGTCATACCGTCTGGCGATTCGCTACCCCAGCGGCGTGCAGGAAACCATTGACGACCCGTACCGCTTCCCGCCCATCCTTTCCGATTTCGATCTCCACCTGCTGGGCGAGGGCACGCACTACCAGAAATACGAAAAATTCGGCGCGCACGTGTTGATGGTGGAAGGCGTGCTGGGCACGAGCTTTGCCGTGTGGGCGCCCAATGCGTTGCGCGTGAGCGTAGTGGGCGACTTCAACCACTGGGACGGCCGCACGCACCCCATGCGCCTGCGCGGCGCCTCGGGCTACTGGGAACTGTTCATTCCCGGCCTCGCGGAGGGCGCCATTTACAAATACGAAATCCGCTCGCGCCTCGGCCCCATCCCCTTCTTGAAGTCGGATCCCTACGGCTTCTACGCCGAGGTACGACCGAACACGGCCTCGGTGGTCGCCAGCCTGGACAAACACGATTGGGGCGACGCCGAGTGGCTGGCCGCGCGCAACGCGCGCAACTGGCTCGCCGCGCCCATCTCCGTCTACGAAGTGCATCTGGGCTCCTGGCGGCGGAAACCGGGTGACGAAATGCTCAGCTACCGCGAGTTGGCCGCCGAGTTGATCCCGTACGTTCAACAGATGGGGTACACGCACATCGAGCTGATGCCCATCATGGAGCATCCCTACGACGGCTCGTGGGGCTATCAAACCGTGGGCTATTACGCCGCCACGAGCCGCTACGGACGGCCCGAAGACCTGATGGAGTTCATAGACCGCTGCCACCAGGCCGGCCTGGGCGTGTTTCTCGACTGGACCCCCGCGCATTTTCCGCGCGACGCGCACGGCCTGGCCGAGTTCGACGGCACGCACCTCTACGAGCACGCCGACCCGCGCAAAGGCACGCATCCGGAATGGGGCACGCTGGTGTTCAATTACGGGCGCAACGAGGTACAGAATTTCCTGATCGCCAACGCGCTCTTCTGGCTGGGGAAGTACCACCTGGACGGCCTGCGCGTGGACGCCGTGGCCTCCATGCTCTATTACGACTACGCGCGGCGGCCAGGCGAGTGGCTGCCGAACCAGTACGGCGGCCGCGAGAACATCGAAGCCATTGATTTTCTCCGGCGGTTGAATGAAGCCGTCCACGAGCATCACAAAGGCGCGCTGATGATCGCCGAGGAGTCCACGGAATGGCCGCTGGTCACCAAGCCACCCTACCTCGGCGGCCTGGGCTTCAACCTGAAGTGGAACATGGGGTGGATGAACGACATTCTGAAGTACTTCCGGCAGGACCCTATCTACCGCAAATTCCATCACAACCATATTACCTTCTCGATGATGTCCGCCTTCAGCGAAAACTTCCTGCTCCCTTTCAGCCACGACGAAGTGGTGCACATGAAGGGCTCCATGATCGGGAAGATGCCGGGCGACGACTGGCAGAAGTTCGCCAACCTGCGCGCGCTCTACGCCTATCACTACGGCCATCCAGGGAAAAAGCTGCTGTTCATGGGCGGCGAATTCGGCCAGTGGCGCGAGTGGGACGAAAAGCGCAGCCTGGACTGGGACCTAGTGGCCTACGAGCGCCACCGCTCGCTCCAGCGCCTGGTCCGCGACCTGAATTCCCTGTACCGGCGAGAGGCCGCGCTCCACGAAGTGGAGTACGACTGGACCGGCTTCGAATGGATGGACTGCAACGACGGCGACAACAGCGCGCTGAGTTTCGTGCGCCGGGGCCAGGATCCGGCCGATTTCCTGCTTTGCGTGTGCAACTTTACGCCCGTGGTGCGGCACGGCTACCGCGTCCCCGTGCCCGCTCCCGGCTATTATGCGGAGATCCTGAACACGGACGCGGAGACGTACGGCGGCAGCAACGTCGGCAATTTCGGCGGGGTAGAAGCGGTGCCGGAACCCTACTTGAGGAAACCTTGCTCGCTCCTGCTTACGCTCCCCCCGCTCGCCGTCATTTTCCTCAAACCTCAAACCTCCCCAGGCGTCGCGCGCGAAGGGGCGGAACGGTAATCCCCCAGGCTTCCGGAGCCTGGAGTGGCCTAACCAAATGGACCGGGCAATCGTCTCTATGTCCGGGATCCCTGCCAGGAGAAAAAACTACGACCGGAGCGGAACTTTTCTGCCAGGGTTTCCGTACCTCAGGCATTGACAGACCCGAGGAGGTGGCAAATGCCCGCATCCCAAACCCGACGGACGATACTTCTGGCAGCTCTCGCCCTGGCGGCGACCGCCCTGCTCCTGGCCGTGCTGCTGCGCGCCGCGCCGGTGGCGCACGCCGCTCAGAGCGCGGCGAAACCCGAGGCTTCGGCCAGCGCCGAACGCTGGCTGCACGTCGCCGTTACCTGTAAGAATGAGGAAGGCGAACGGGTGCGGCTGAACATTCCCATCTCTCTGGCGCGCACGGTGCTCGGCTCCATCCAGCACGGAAAGCTGAACCACGGCATCGTGCACATCGACAACGCCCACGTGGACGACATCGACTTCCGCGCCATCCTGAAGGCCGTGAAGACGTCGCAGGACGGCGAGTACGTGACCGTGGAAGGACGCGACGCAAACGTCCAGGTGCGCAAACAGGGCGGCATGCTGCTGATCCACGTGGTGGACAAATCGGGCCGCCACATCCACGTTGACCGCAACAAGCCAGCCGTCCAGGAAAACGTGGACGTGAAGGTGCCGCTGGAGGTCGCCGACGCGCTGTTCTCCGGCGCGGCCGATGAACTGAACGTGGGCGCGGCGCTCGACGTGCTGGCGCAGCACGACCGGCTCGAACTCGTCACCGTGCAGGACTCGGAGAACAACGTGCGCATCTGGCTGGACACCAAGACCACACAGGATTAATCCCGCAGGGCGGGAGCGGGAGAGGAGGCACGCATGATCGGCAAAATCCTGCTGGGAATGACGCTGGCCAGCGTTGTGGTGATGAAGGACGGGATCATCGAAGTCAACGTCCAGGAGAAGCATGACGGCGGGTCGCATGTCCATCTCTATGTGCCCGCCACCCTGGCCACCTGGGGCGTGCACATGGCCCCTGAGGAGCGGCTTCGCGAGCACCTGCGCCATTCGCGGGAGCACCTGGCGGTGGCTCGCATCGCCTTGCACGAACTCGAAAAGGTGCCGGACGCCCTGCTGGTGGAAGTGGAGAGCCCCACCGAGCACGTGCGCGTGGAAACACGTCACGGCAGTTTTGTTGTGGACGTGGACGACGCCGGCGAAACCGTGCACGTGGCCGTGCCCATCCGTGCGGCACGGAAGGTGATTGAAGACCTGGAAGCCCAGGCCCCGGCGAGCTGAACGAGCCGCCCACGGTGGGTGGGGAGCGGCATTCCTCCGCCATCTCTTCTGACACGATTTGAACCGGCCGTGGCGTCCATGCGCCGGACGACAGGCTCCGGTCCCCGATCTCAGGTCGCCGCCGCCTTTTTCTGCGGGTTTGCCGGCACCCAGTAAACCTCCTGCTGGATCGCCTCTTTGGAGAACCTGCGACGCTTTAGGATTCCCATGCACGTCTCGATCATCTGCGGATGGCCGCAGAGATACACGGAGGTGTCGCCCGGCGCACATCCCCAGAGGTCGGCGTACTTGCGGACCAGGTCTTCCACGCGCCCGGTCTCCCGCTGCCACGCCGTGTCTTCCCACGGCCGGCTGATCGTGGGCATGTATTCCAGCCAAGGCACCTCGGCAGCGTACTGTTCCATCTCCTCGATGTAGCCAAGTTCTCTGGAGCGGCTGGCCCCGTGTAGGATGAACAGCTCCAGCTCCGCCGGCAGTTTGTTCTGCTTCCAGTCTTGATAGAGCGTGCGCACATAGCTCACGTAAGGTGCGACTCCGGTGACTGTGGCAAGGAGCAGATGGCGCCGGTGCCCGCTCTTCAAGTCCAGCGTGAACCGACCCTTCATCGTCTTGCGCATCATCAGGTGATGGCCGTGGCGCAACTCGTACAGCAGCGGCGTCAGTTCGCCTTCCGCCACCAATTCGACGAAGAATTCGAGTTCCGGCTCGTACGGCGAGGAAGCGATAGAATAGGCTCTCTCGATGATCTTGCCCTTGTGCTCCACGGCCAGGGTTGCGTACTGCCCCGCCACGAAGCTGACCGGCCCCTCCGGAGCAATGCGCACCTTCCACAAATCCGCGGCGAGATCGGTCCGCTCGACCACTCGAGCCTTGTAGTACTTATCGGAAGACTTCGTCATCGGCGTCTCTCCCGGAGCGGTGCGTCTGCCCCGGCGTGGCCGGATCATTCCTGGAGAAGAACGAGATGGGAAACATTCAAACCCTCAGGGGTGCTGCCCCTGCTGCATCATCTTCATGGGATCAAACGGCTGCACCGGGCCGGTGATCTTCGTCTTCGCGTCGGTGATCACGCGAGTGAGCACCATGTTGCTGTCTTTGCCCTGGGATTTCACCAGGCCCCAGGGCGAGATTTTGGCCGACACCCAGACGTCGGATGGCGGATCCGTGGTGCGATAGTGCTCACATTCAAACGTACCGGCGGGCGTGGTGATCATCTCCGTTCCCACGCGCTCACCGCCGCCCTTGCTGAGGTCCTTCCCCGCGCTTCGGGCCTGCCCGGACATTCGGGAATTGTTGATGGGCATCTCGAAGGCCTGCCCGTTCATTTGCATGATCATTCTCTTTGCACCGGGATTCGGGCCTCCCATCACCGTCAAGGTCTTCATCGCTCCCGAGCCGCCACGGGGATCCTGAAACGTCATTTCGATCCAATAGCCGTCCTGGCCGTCAACCTTCTCGGCGCCGACAACAGCGATTTCCATCTCATTTTTCGAGCCATCGTGGGCGGACATTTCGTACACGGCGCCCGCGCCGACCACCGGGTGCCAGATGCCGTTCATCTGCGGCGAGCGCGGGCCGAACTGCGCCCAAACGGGTATGGAGAGACTTGCCGCGGCCAGCGTCAGTCCAATCCTTCGTCCCATTCGCATTCGAATCCTCCCTGCGGGGATCACCCGCATGACTTCCATTTTGATCAATAGGGGAGCGTGAGGAAAGCGCCCCTTCTCCCCGGCTACTCGAATGCCAGCGCCTCCACGGGATCGTACCCGGACGCCCGCCAGGCGGGATAGAGCGCACCCAGCAGGGCACCGAGAAAGGCCAGCCCCACACTCGCGACGAGCCAGTCCG